>Ga0208227_1000104_pt1 | contig 20722 bp, 21 predicted proteins | sample LakMenEpi13Jun11_FD_150692 | JGI IMG/M metagenome (GOLD analysis project Ga0208227, IMG submission 150692) | Freshwater microbial communities from Lake Mendota, WI - 13JUN2011 deep hole epilimnion (SPAdes) | ecosystem: Environmental > Aquatic > Freshwater > Lake > Epilimnion/Euphotic zone ...
TTTCAGTTGGACTTGCTTCTTGGAGATTGGGAGCCGGACGTGCCAGAAAAGAAGACCCAATTCAGTTTGGTGCCGGGGTGACTTTGCATGCTCAGCTAGGCGATACCGTCAAGGCGGGAGATCCGCTTTACACGCTATACACCGATGAACCGGCTCGTTTCCAGCGCGCATCCGAGACAATCGGGAATGCTTATAGCATTGAGGCTCAAGCAGTGGTTGCTAGAAAGTTGATTCTCGACCGAATCAGCTAATTTTCTCAAAAGGAACAAATAACTCATGGACTCAAAAATCAAAGCGCTGCCCAAGATTTCTCTACACGATCATCTTGATGGCGGACTTAGGCCGCAGACCATTATTGAGCTAGCCGATGCGATTGGGCACAAGCTTCCTGCAACTGAAGCCAAGGAACTTGGCGACTGGTTTTTCAGCGCTGCTGACTCAGGTTCTCTTGAGAGATATCTAGAAACATTTGATCACACCACTGCCGTTATGCAGACCAAAGAAGGTCTAGCGCGCGTAGCTAAGGAATTCGTACTAGATCTTCACGATGACGGAGTTATCTACGGGGAAATCCGTTGGGCTCCAGAACAGCATCTTCGCTCAGGATTATCACTTGATGAAACAGTCGAGGCGGTCCAGGATGGACTCGAACAAGGCATGTCTGATGTTGAGGCAAAGGGCGGATTTATCCGAACCGGACAATTAGTCACTGCAATGCGTCACGCAGACCGCGGCATGGAAATTGCCGAACTTGCCGTTAGGCACCGTGAAAACGGAGTTGTAGGTTTTGATATCGCCGGAGCCGAAAAGGGCTTTTTGCCGGTTCGGCACAAGGCAGCCTTCGATTATCTAGCAGAGCATTTCTTCCCTGTCACCGTGCATGCCGGAGAAGGCGATGGAGTAGAGAGCATCAGGGATGCGATTGTTTCCGGTCGCGCTTTACGAATTGGCCACGGAGTAAGAATCATCGAAGACGTTATGTTCTCTCGCACCGAAGGCGACACTGATCTAGTGGTCCTTGGCGAGGTAGCAGAGTGGGTGCACGATCGTCAAATTGCGTTAGAGCTATCACCGTCTTCAAACTTGCAGACCGGTGCTATTTCCATGCTCGGAGACCAGTTCTCTGATCACCCGTTCGATATTCTTTATGGGCTTGGATTCAAGGTGACTGTGAACACTGACAACCGACTAATGTCACGCACCTCGCTTACTCGCGAACTTGAACTATTGATGTCAAACTTCGGCTACAGCCTTGCTGATCTGGAGCAGTTCCAGCTAAACGCTGCTGAGTCAGCTTTCCAAGCGTTGGATGATCGCGAAGAGCTAATCGATATGATTAGCGACGGATTCGCTAACGCCTAATGGGTTTGCTTGCTGATGCTTTTGGTGAGGGTTCAATTCTCATCAAAGACTCGGTTGATAACCGGAGCGCTGCCATCGAATTAGCCGGCGAACTGCTAGTTCAAAGTGGAAAAGCCAAACATTCATATGTAGCTTCAATGCTTGAGGCGGTTGAGCGCTTTGGCCCATACATCGTGATTGCACCAGGAATAGCTCTAGCCCACGGCAAGCCCAGCGAGGATGTCATCGAAACGGGCCTTAGCTTGCTGGTACTGAAGCAAGCTATTGAGTTTCAGCATTCGCAAAATGACCCAGTTCAGCTTGTTTTTGGGCTTGCAGCTACTGATCACGAATCACACATCGAAACCATGGCACAGCTAGCTGAGGTTCTTTCAGATCAGGAACGGGTGAACTCTTTGCTAACTTGTTCCGATTTCGAGCAAATCCGTATGGTTCTTGGCTAACTTGTTGGGACAATAGCTAAGTGAAGATAATTGCGGTTTGCGGAATGGGTATTGGCACGTCGGTGCTACTAAAAATTAACGCCGAAAAAGTGCTCAAGATGATCGGTGTTGACGCAACCGTTGAAGCAGCCGACATGGCAACAGCAAGAGGCGCAGCCTTCGATGCTCAGATTGTCCTAACCACGCCAGAGTTAGTGGAATCCCTTAGAGGGCTAAACGCCGAGATTATTTCTATCGACCACTTCTTTGATCTCGAAGAGCTAAACACCAAGCTTTCCAAGGCATTGCTCTAAAGCTATAGGCTCTAGCCATGTCCTTACCAAATCCGGGCCAAACCGATAGAACGGCGATTAACCGCCTGAAAAAGCGCTCCGTCGAAGACCGCGACGAGATGTATGAGATTTTGGACTCAACAATCCTTTGCCACGTTGGCTATGTTGAAAACGGCCAGCCATTTGTTTTGCCCTATGGCTTTGTTCGCGACGGCGATCGCATCTTGATTCACGGATCTTCTGGAGCACGCTTCATGAGAGAACTTGCCAAAGGAATTCCAGCTTGTGTAACAGTAACCAAACTTGATGGCATGGTTGTTGCCCGCACCACCTACGATTCCAGCATGAACTATCGCTCGGTCGTAATCCTTGGAGCCGCCGAAGAAATCACTGGTCCAGAGAAAAACGCACTGCTTGAAAAGGTAAGTAATGGTCTAATCCCCGGTCGCGTATCTGAGGTTAGAACTTCAACACCTAAGGAATTGGCTGCCACCACATTGCTCTCTCTGTCTCTTGAAGAGGCTTCGGTGAAGGTTCGAACTGGCATGCCCGAAGATGGCGAAGGATCGGGAACCGGCGTCTGGTCAGGTGTTATCCCTATTCGAGTGGTGGCCGACGAGGCAATCCCGAGCGATCAAGAATCAGAAGCCTTGAGTGTGCCGGAAAGCGTAAAGGCCTTTATCAAAAACCCGAAGGCTTAGTCCAGCACCTTCTGCATAGCAGCTTTCAAAGAGGCGAGCATGCTTTGGGATTTCGGGCCCTGATCAGAAACGGCAAGTAAGTAACACTTCAGCTTGGGCTCAGTTCCAGAAGGCCTAACAATTACTCTTCTACCATCTGCTAAATCAAGTTGGATGGCATCGGTGCCAGGGAGATTTCCCCAACCGTTCAAGTAGTCGGTGAACACAACTGCTTGCCCGTCTAGGTCCTGGATCGGATTGGTTCTAAGTTTTTTCATCAGATTTTCAATAATTGATAAATCTTTGACCCTAATGGAAATCTGACCTGTAGCGAAGTAGCCATCTCGGGCCCCAAGCTTTTCTAGCTGATCCCCGATGGTGTAGCCAGAAGCTGCCAACGTGGTAGCGATGTCGGCAACCACCAGGGCTGCTGATAGACCGTCTTTGTCCTTTACTCGTTTGGAATCAACACAATACCCGAGAGCTTCTTCGTAGCCAAAGACAAGGTTTGGCACCCGGCCGACCCATTTGAATCCAGTGAGTGTCTGAGCAAAATCTAGACCGTAGTGTTCGGCAACTTTTTCAATTGCAGAACTCGAAACAATGGAGCAGGCAAGGGTTCCAGAAACCCCTTCTCTTTTTGCTCGACCGGCTAGCTCCTCGGCTAGCAACAAACCTAGGTCATCTCCCGAAAGCTGAATGTAGTTTCCAGTTGAATCCTTATAGGCAACGCAAAGTCTGTCTGCATCTGGATCGTTTGCAAGAACTAAGTCAGCACCACTTGCTTTAGCGGTTTCAATGGACTTATCCATCGCGCCTGGCTCTTCAGGGTTTGGAAAAGCCACAGTTGGAAATGTTCCGTCTGGTTTATGTTGGGAGGCAACTGGAATCAGTGGATCCATTCCTGCAAGATCAAAAATCTTCTCGATGAACTCAGCACCGACTCCGTGCATAGCCGAGTAAACAATCTTCAGACTCTTTCGATCTGAGTGCCGGTTCATCAAGCCACTGACACCCTGTAGATAATCCACGGAGATGCTGGCTGGAACACTCGAGTAGTCGCTGGATCTAACTAGATCACTAACTGATTCGTTTTCGGCAAACTTGTCTATCTCCGATGCAATCAGTGCATCCATGGGAGGAATGATCTGCGAACCGGTGAAATCAAATACTTTGTATCCGTTATCGGCTGGGGGATTGTGTGAGGCTGTGACCATGATTCCCGCTGAGCAGCCCAACTCCCGCACGCCAAATGCAACCATCGGGGTTGCAACAAGCGAATCGTAAAGATAGGCGCGGACTCCAAGCCCAACAAGAATTTCAGCTGAGTCCTTGGCAAAGACATCGGAGTTTTTTCTGGCGTCAAAACCGATCACGCAACTTGGATCATCAAAGTTTGCTTTTAGGTATCTTGCAATTCCAACTGCTGCCTGTGCTACCAAAACACGATTCATCCGGTTTGGACCTGCGCCAAGCTCTCCTCGAAGACCTGCAGTTCCAAAGCCCAACCGCCCACCGAAGCGTAAAGCAAGGCCTTGCTCGTCGCCTGCAAGAATCAGCGCTTCAAGTTCGGCCTTAGTCTCGGCGTCAGGATCTTGGGATTGCCAGCTTCTTGCCTTGGCAATAAGTGTTTCTAGTGAGCTCATATCTTGTTGATGATTGCTGCCAGTAGTGCGCTAATTCTTGGCTCGGCTTCGCGCCCGGCTTCCAGCACTTCTGCGTGAGAAAGCGGAGTCTTTTGAACTCCAGCGGCCAGGTTTGTCATTAGAGAAAAGCCTAGGATTTCCATGCCAGCTTCACGGGCTGCGATTGCCTCAAGTGCAGTTGACATACCAACTAGGTGACCGCCCATGTGCTTTACCATTTGGACTTCAGCCGGGGTTTCGTAGTGTGGTCCACGGAACTGGGCATAGATGCCTTCGTCAAGTGATGCATCCACTGTTCTTGCAACCTCACGAAGTCTCTTGGAGTACAGATCGGTGAGATCAATAAAAGTTGCACCTTCAAGTGGGCTGTCTGCAGTTAGGTTGATGTGGTCGCTGATTAGAACCGGTGTACCTGGCTTCCAGCTCTCCTTGATACCACCACAGCCATTGGTCAAAATCATTACCTTGGCGCCGGTTGCAGCTGCAGTTCTGACTCCGTGCACGACTCGTCGAACTCCGTGACCTTCGTAGTAGTGAGTTCTTGCACCCAGCACCAGCGCATACTTTCCACTTGGAAGTTTGATGGAGCGAATAGAAGCAACGTGACCTTCAACAACAGGAGCAGAAAATCCAATGATGTCCTTGGCAGGAACGCTCGCTACAGTTTCACCAATTAGATCGGCGGCCTTAGCCCAACCTGATCCAAGGGTTAGTGCGATGTCGTGTTTTTCAACGCCCGTTGCTTGCCTGATTTGCTCGGCTGCCTGTTTCGCAATTTCGAAAGGGCTGTTGGTCATTGTTTCTAGGGGATTAGTCATGGATTTGAGTCTAGCTCCACGCGCGTTGGCTCAACTAGTCCTCAAACTCCACCAGGGCAGTGCCGGAGGCAATGGTGTCGCCAACGGCGACCTTGATTTGCTTGATGATGCCCTCTCGTGGAGAGGTGATGGATTGTTCCATCTTCATTGCCTCAAGAACTAGCACCTGGTCACCCTCGACAATTTTGTCTCCCACCGAAACTGCAATCTTCACAACCGTTGACTGCATAGGAGCCTTGATTACCGATTCCGATGCTCCAGCAGATGCGTGGTGGGCAGAAACTTTTCGCTTTGGTGCTCGTCCTGCTGTTGGAGAGCCAGTTCCGGTGTGTAGGAAGCTAGCCGGAATGCTCACCTCGATGCGCTTTCCTTCAACCTCAACAACCACTGAATTTTTAGCCGCAGGTGCAAAATCTAATTGGTCTGCTAGGCCACCCCAAGGCTCTAAATCGTTGACCCACTCAGTTTCAATCCAGCGGGTGTAAATACCGAATTTTCCGTCGGAACCAATAAAGGCTGGATCGTCAACAATTTTTCTGTGGAAAGGAAGAACTGTTGGAAGCCCTAGCACTTCCATTTCCGCAAGAGCTCTTCTAGAACGCTCCAGTGCTTCAGTTCGGTCTTTTCCTGTGACAATCAGCTTTGCAATCATCGAGTCAAAGTTTCCAGAAATCTCATCGCCTGATTCGACGCCGCTATCTACTCGAACTCCAGGACCACTAGGTGCCTTGAAAACGTGAACGGAACCTGGAGCCGGCATAAAGTTTCGACCCGGGTCTTCGCCGTTGATTCTAAATTCGAAGCTGTGACCAGAAACTTCCGGGTCGCCATAATCCAAAATGCCACCTTCGGCAATTCGGAATTGTTCACGAACTAAATCAAGACCAGTGACTTCTTCAGAGACCGGGTGCTCAACTTGCAGGCGAGTGTTGACCTCGAGGAATGAAATTGTTCCGTCCTGGGCAACTAGGAACTCACAAGTTCCAGCTCCCAGGTATCCAACTTCTTTCAAGATTGCTTTGGAGGCCTCGTAAAGTTTCTTGTTTTGCTCAGGAGTCAAAAACGGAGCCGGAGCTTCTTCAACTAGTTTTTGGTGTCTGCGCTGTAGCGAGCAGTCGCGAGTGGAAACTACAACTACATTGCCTTTTGAATCTGCCAGACACTGAGTCTCAACGTGCCTTGGTTTTTCTAGATACTTTTCAACGAAGCACTCTCCACGTCCGAAAGCCGCGATGGCTTCGCGGGTTGCGGATTCAAACATTTCCTCGACTTCGGATTCTTGGTAGGCGACCTTGATACCCCGGCCACCTCCGCCGTAGGCTGCCTTGATCGCTACCGGCAATCCGTGCTGGGCGACAAAATCCAGAACTTCTTTGGCATTAGAAACCGGATCGAGTGTTCCAGGAGCTAGGGGAGCACCGACTTTTTCGGCAACATGTCTAGCGGAGACTTTGTCTCCCAGTTTCTCGATCGCTTCTGGTGAGGGTCCAATCCACGTAATTCCTGCTTTGATAACGGCCCTGGCGAACTCGGCATTCTCGGCCAAGAATCCATATCCTGGGTGAACCGAATCGCAGTTGCTTCGTTTGGCTATTGATAGGAGCTTCTCGATGACCAGATATGTTTCCGCTGAGGTAATGCCATTTAGGGCATAGGCCTCGTCGGCCACCTTTACGTGAAGAGCGTCACGATCTTGATCGGCGTAGACCGCGACCGATCTTCTTCCGCTGTCTTTGGCTGCTCGAGCGATTCGAACGGCAATCTCGCCGCGGTTAGCGATGAGGACCTTGCGGATTGGTTTGGTCATAAGACAAAAGCCTATTGGCATAAAGGGATGCGCTATTGGCGCTTAGCTACAAAAAGACTCGGATATCGTTGTGATTAGCGCCAAAAGCTTGGGTAATGGACCCCAAAGCCAGCTGCCAACTCGCGAAGCACCTTCAATGAAAGCCCGACCACGGTGTGAGAATCACCCTCAATTCGATCAATAAAGGCTCCACCAAGACCATCAATCGTGAAAGCTCCGGCAACCTTGAGCGGTTCTCCCGTTGCAACGTAGTCGGCAATTTCCTTACTTGAAAGCTTTGAGAAGAAAACTTTGGTTGAGCTGACCATTTGAGCACCAACTGGATTGGCTGGGTCGCGATTGTCAATTAGATAGTGTCCACTGTGCAAAACGCCAACATTTCCACTCAGTTTGGCCCAGCGCTCAAGCGCAACTTCTGGTTCGTGGGGTTTTCCAAGAACTTCCCCTTGAAACTCAAGAGCCGAGTCTCCTCCGAGAATTAAGGCCCCTTGGGTTGAAAGATCATGCAGCACTGATTCGGCCTTGGCTTTGGCCAGTAGTCCAACTAGCTCCTGCGCGCTCAGGTTCGGGTTTTCAAGCTTCGCTTGTGCAGCCAGCGCCGGCTCGTCCGTTTCGGGAAGGACAATTTCAGGCTCTATGCCAGCTGATCTAAGCAAGGCAAGCCTGGCCGGAGAGCTGGAAGCTAGGACTAATCGGGTCACCTGACAAGACTACTTTGTAGCTGTGAAACACTTGTCAGATGACAAAAACTGAAAACTGGCAAGACACCGAAATTGAACTGGACATCGAGAAGGTGGCACACGGTGGAATCTTTGTAGCCAGGCACCAGTCAAGAGTAGTTTTCGTCTCTCACACAGCTCCAGGTGAAAAAGTAAGAGCGCGAGTATTCGAGGACAAGGGCGGCTCTTTTTGTCGGGCAGAGACCATCCAAGTTATTGAACCTTCTGGTTCACGCGTTCCCCACATCTGGAAAGAAGCCGACCGCCTAGGTGCCGGCGGCGCCGAGTTTGGTCACCTAAAACTTGACTACCAACGCAAACTAAAATCTGAAGTTTTGACCGAGTCACTTTCGCGCATGGGCGGCATCGAGCGCGAAGTTCCGGTTGAGCCAGTGCCAGGCGATGAGATAACTAATGGGCTGGGCTACCGCACCCGAATTCAACTGCACGTTTCCGAAGAAGGAATAGCCGGCCCTTACAAGGAGCGAACCCATGAAGTTGTTCCGGTTAAGTCTTTGCCTTTAGCTGTATCCGAAATCAACGAGCTCGGCATTCACCTAAAGAATTGGCAGGATGTAAAGCGCATTGAGATCTCCACCGCATCAACCGGTGGGGTTCAGTGGTTCATTGACAAGAAGGTCAAGGGCGACAAAAAACTCGTTGAACGCGCTCTTGGACGATCCTTCCGAATTTCCAGCGGAGGATTCTGGCAGGTGCACCGCGGTGCAGCAGAGTTGCTGGCCCAGGAAGTAATCCAAATGTCCGAAGGGCTAGATCCTGCAGCAAATAACTTAGATCTCTACGGGGGAGTTGGGTTATTCTCTGGAGCGCTCGCAACCAAGTTTGGTAAATCACTGAACATCACAACCGTGGAATCCTCAAAAGTTGCAACTGCTGATGCTGGAGCAAACTTGGTTGATCTTGCAAAGCACAAAGCAGTTTCGGCTCCAGTTGAGGGATTCCTAAAGGCCCAAATCAAACAGGGACTGGTCCTTGAGGGCGCAACTGTCGTGCTTGATCCACCTCGCGCTGGAGCGGGCAAGGCAGTGATTGATCAACTGTTGTTTTTGCGCCCTGCCAAAATTGTTTACGTGGCTTGCGACCCGGTGTCTTTGGCTAGGGATTTGAAGGTCTTGATTTCAGGTGGCTATCGCCTTGAGCAGCTAAAGGCCTACGACCTATTTCCACACACTCATCACTTTGAGAGCATTGCTAGTTTGGTTTTGTAGAAATCTAAACCTCGAGGAAACGTGTGAGGTCCGAGTGAATAACTCCCGGACCTCTCCCCACGCTACCTAGGCTTTCCCCTGAGAGCACTATTAGGTAGTTATCTAAGACCTTAGCCCTTTAGTAGTTGGCGACACCAAACGCATTCATAGCGATATTTCAAACCTTCGGGAATGCGAAGATTACCTCGCCATTGCGATGCGAAGTGAGTCCAAACCAAGCCCACCAAGGTTCAGGGCCTTTTTGTGAAAGGCCTTGATGTCAAAGCTGGCGCCTTCTTTGGCCTTTACTTCGTCACGAATTTGTTCCCAGATTTTCTGTCCGATTTTGTAGCTTGGAGCCTGGCCTGGCCAACCGAAATAGCGATTGACTTCAAAAGTTACAAACTCTTTTGGCATGTTGACGTTCTTGAGCATGAAATCCAACGCGTAGTCGTAATCCCAAACACCTTCTCCGGTTAGCTTTGGTTTTGAAAGGTGCACTCCGATATCCAAAACAACGCGAGCAGCTCTCATGCGTTGACCATCGAGCATTCCCAATCGATCACCTGGGTCATCGAGGTATCCAAGATCGAGCATCAGTCGCTCAGCGTATAACGCCCAGCCTTCGCCGTGACCCGAGGTCCAGCTCACGTTTCGACGCCAGTCATTCAGATCATCCTTATTGAAAACTGCTTGGGCAACTTGAAGGTGGTGTCCAGGTACTCCCTCGTGATAAACGGTTGTCAGCTCACGCCAGGTGTTGAACTCGGTGACAGCCGGTGGAACCGACCACCACATCCGACCCGGTCTTGAAAAATCATCAGTTGGAGCTGTGTAGTAGATGCCACCGGATTGCGTTGGTGCAATCATGCACTCGAGAGTTTTCATCTTCTCGGCTATTTCGAAGTGGCTGCCACTCAAGGATGCGATAGCCTCATCGGATTTGCCTTGCATCCACTTTTGTAGCTCATCAGTACCATGGAGTTTTCTGGAAGGGTCTTCGTCCAGGAACTTCACTGCCTCTTCGATACTGGCACCCGGTTTGATTTGGTTGGCAACTTCAGTTTGTTCGGCAACTACTCGGGCAAGTTCTTCAATACCCCACTGGTATGTGGCATCTAGGTCAATTTTTGCACCTAGGAAACCGCGACTAAATAGCTCATAGCTTTCGCGGCCGATTGCATCTACCTGACTGGCATTTGGAAGCAGCCGCTCTTTTAGAAACTTTGCGAATTCGCCATATGCGGCGGTCGCGTTTTGCGCAGCACTTGCAAGTTCTTTCTTTAGCGATTCGGGCAGATCTCCTGAATCTGCTTTTGCAGACTCAGCAAATTTCACAAAGAAGCCATCGCTTGAGGCAATCTCGAGTGCCTGATCTATGGTCGCCACAACCTGGCGCTTGGCAGGAGTGTCCTTGGCGGCAATGCCTTCCTGAAGTGAACGCTGGTATCCAGCAAGAGATTCACCAACGGCATTCATTCGAGAAACCAAGTTCTCCCAGTCAGTCACGGTTGCCGTGGGGGATAGGTCAAAAACATCGCGGATACCTTGGGCTGGGGAAGCGATGACATTTAGGTCTCTTCGATACAAACGGGCCTCGTGCATCTCGAGAGTGAGCGACAAATCAGCAGTCATAGCATCGAGGGTCACTCGGTCGGTCTCATCGGTGGGCTCGGTGCCCTTAAGTTCGGTCAATACCTTTTTTGCTTCGGCGGCGTAAGTTGCGTGAGCTTCAGGGGAGTGATCATCCAGTTTGTCAGCACCGATAGGTGAACCAACGTCGGTTGCAAAGCTTGGAGTGAGTTTTGTAATTGTTTCGACCCAGCGGTTAGCTATTTGGTCAATTGGTGAATTGCGAGGCATTCCTTTACTCCCTTTTGATCAGGGGCTACAAACCTTGCTTGTACTGCGATCCCCACTGACCGTTGCCTACAACTATGCCACTTCTTAGGATGCTGTCGTTTTTTGCCCAGGTGGATCGCTGCGAAGCTTTAGTAGTTGACTGTTGTTTGCTTGCCTCGAGCAAAACAGAGATCACAGCTGCAAGCTCCTCGGGTGTTGGATCTCCTGAAACCACCTCGATGGCTTCAGCAAATTCGGAATCGTCTGGTCTAGTCATTAGAGCGGAATGTTTCCGTGCTTTTTAGGAGGCTGGCTAGCGCGCTTGGTGCGAAGTGCTCGAAGTGCCTTGATAACAGAAACTCGAGTAAGTGCTGGCTCGATGATGCCGTCCAACTCTCCGCGCTCTGCTGCCAAGAAAGGTGAGGCAACGTTATAGGTGTACTCAGCCGCTAGTTGCGCTCTGACTTCGGCAATGTTCTTTCCGGCAGCTTCGGCTTCCTTTATCTTGTCGCGGAACAAAATGTTCACCGCTCCTTGACCGCCCATAACCGCAATCTCGGCTGTTGGCCAAGCCAGGTTGATATCGGCTCCAAGCTGTTTGGAACCCATAACGATGTACGCGCCTCCATATGCCTTGCGGGTAATGACCGTGACCAGTGGAACGGTGGCCTCGGCATAGGCATAGAGCAACTTAGCTCCTCGGCGGATAACCCCAGCCCACTCCTGGTCGGTGCCAGGAAGGTAGCCCGGAACATCGACCAAAGTAAGAATTGGAATCGAGAATGCGTCACAGAACCTGACGAACCGAGCTGCTTTTTCGCCAGCATCGATGTTCAAAGTTCCAGCCATTGCCGAAGGCTGGTTGGCAACAATTCCAACGCTTCTTCCGTCGATGCGAGCAAAACCAATCAGGATGTTCGGAGCAAATAGTGGCTGAACTTCTAAGAAGTGTCCATCGTCAACGATGTGCTCGATCACGGTGTGCATGTCGTAGGGCTGGTTCGGAGAATCTGGAACCAGAGTGTTTAGCTTGCGATCAGACTCGGTGACTTCTAATTCTGAACTTGAGTCGTAGACCACGCTTTCTGAAAGATTGTTTTCCGGCAGGAAGTTCAAAAGAGTTCTGGCATAGTCCAGAGCATCTTCTTCATCGCTTGCTAGGTAGTGAGCAACACCGGAAGTTTGGTTGTGTGCTCTTGCTCCACCGAGTTCTTCCATGCCGACGTCTTCACCGGTTACGGTCTTGATCACATCTGGTCCGGTGACAAACATGTTCGAAGTTTTATCCACCATGATCACAAAATCAGTTAGGGCAGGGGAGTAAACAGCGCCTCCGGCAGCAGGACCCATGATGATCGAGATCTGCGGGATAACTCCAGATGCCATGGTGTTGCGCTTGAAGATCTCGCCGTATTTTCCAAGAGCAATGACACCTTCTTGAATGCGGGCGCCGCCTGAGTCCAAAATTCCAACCAGTGGAACGCCTGTGGAAATAGCCAAATCCATAATCTTGATGATTTTGTTTCCGGCGGCTTCCCCAAGGGAGCCACCGAAGATTGTGAAGTCTTGTGAGAACAGAGCAATTTGACGACCGTGAATGGTTCCAAAACCTGTGACCACGGAGTCACCGTAAGGACGGTTAGCTTCCATGCCGAAGGCGGTCGAACGGTGACGAACGAACTCATCAACTTCAACAAAGGAGCCTGGATCTAGTAGAAGCTCGATGCGCTCACGAGCAGTTTTTTTGCCCTTGGCGTGCTGCTTTTGAATTGCTGCATCGCCACTGGCGTGAACCGCCTGGTAGTAGCGGTCGCGAAGATCGTCGATCTTGCCGGCAGTAGTAGATAAGTCAGCTTTTGGCTTGTCAGTCAAGATTTCTCCAATTGCTCAAAAGGCTCCAAAGGACCAACTTTATCCAAGCCCCTACCCGATGCTATTGCAGGTTCTGACACAGCATCTAGCCCAATTGCTGAGGATTCCTACAAATAAGCCCTGGCCTAGGCTTGAGGCATGGAATACCTCTTATCTGCGCAGGCTGCGGCTGGCTTTGAGTACCTGGAGCAAACCGGCTCCACCAACAAAGACCTGCTAGCTAAGGCAGAGGGATTGCCAGAGTTTTTCGTCTTAGCCACCGATTTTCAGACTGCAGGCAAAGGCCGAATGGACCGCAGTTGGGAAGCTAGCCCAGGCTCTTCGGTAATGGCATCGATTTTGCTACGGCCGCAATTTATCCAAAGCTCAGGCATTGGCTGGCTGTCGCTACTCACCGCGCTCGCAATAACGAGGGCAATTTCCGATTTTGGCCTAGCCCCAAAAATCAAATGGCCAAACGATGTACTAATTGCTGAAAAGAAAGTCAGCGGGATCCTGGCCGAAGTAGCCACAGATTTATCCTGCGTCGTGATTGGCTTTGGCATAAACGTCAATCAATCCGTAGAACAGCTGCCGGTTGATACCGCTACTTCTTTATTGCTCGAAAATGCAAGTACGGTCGATCGCGATCAATTACTGGCAGCGGTAATTGAAAACATCCGGAGTCTTTATCTTGAGCTATCTAGTGCTGGCGGCGATGCAACGGCCAGTGGTCTGAGGCAGGCAATTTTAGAATTGTCGGCAACCGTTGGTTCCCAGGTTTCGGTTGAGTTTCCAGATGGCAAAAAAGCCTTCGGTCTTGCCAAGGAAATTGACGAAACGGGACGGCTTGTGGTTTCAACTCAAAACGAGACACTTTCGGTTTCAGCGGGCGATGTGCTGCACCTTCGTAAGGCTTAGCGGGAAGATTATCCGGTGACTACTTCTTCCGAATACTTAGTTCTACGCCTGAAGCCAAAAGCGCGCAGGCTCTTTACACCCACCCTGGTTCTAGCCGCGGTGAGCTTTGCTCTGGCATTTATCGTTGAGCAGATTTCTGCTACCGATTACAACTACGCGTTGATAGCCGGAGGAACAATCGTAGTTTTGTTCTGGCTGTTTCCGTTGCTGAGTTATCTAGCTTGCTATCTTGAGCTAACGAGTACGCGTCTGGTTTATAGGTTTGGATTTTTAGGGTTTAGAAAAAGACAGCTATTGCTTTCGGAGCTTTCATCAATAGAAATCCAGAAGGAAGGCCGCCTTGGTCGGCAGGTGATTTCCATACTTTCAGTCGACGGAACCGAGTACCGCATTGGCGGATACGCTAAGAACAAGCACTTGGCAGCCGAAATAGAGGCCTGGGCCAAGGCTGCAAGCTAGGGCAAGGAAAAGGGCGCAGTTGAAATATCGGGTTGGGGTAATCGGCGGCGGGCAGTTAGCTCGCATGATGACCGTGCCCGCAATCAATCTGGGAATTGATCTACAGGTACTTGCCGAAACGGAAAACTCTTCGGCCAATCTGGCAACTACTGTTGTTGGCGATTACACGGATCTAAAAACCGTTCTAGATTTTGCCAAAGGTGTGGATGTAATCACTTTTGATCACGAGCATGTTCCACTTCACATTCTCGAGGCGGTGGAAGCTGCCGGCACCTCAGTGCAACCTCCTTCCAAAGCCCTGTCTCACGCTCAGAACAAACTAGTCATGAGACAAGCACTGGAAAAAATTGGAGCTCCTAACCCACGCTGGTCGGCAGTTTCGAGCGCTTCCGAACTCGATGCCTTCATAGCTAAATTCGGTCCAGAGGTAGTTGTCAAAACTCCCATCGGTGGCTACGACGGTAAGGGAGTCCGGGTAGTTAGCGCCTCGTCAGAGGTTAGCGATTGGTTTGAGCCAGCCGCACTTGATTTACTCGGCGGAAAATTACTGGCCGAAGAAAAAGTCAATTTCACCCGTGAACTTGCTCAGCTGTCCGCAAGAAATCCAAGCGGCGAGTTTAAGGCGTGGCCGGTAGTTGAAACCAGGCAGAAAAATGGCGTGTGCTCAGAAGTGTTAGCACCAGCACCAAATCTTTCAAATGAGTTGGCAGAAAAAGCAAAACAAATTGCTGAATTGATTTCTTCTTCCCTTGGCGTCACAGGAAATCTTGCGGTTGAAATGTTTGAAACTGCTGATGGGAAACTTCTTGTGAATGAACTTGCAATGCGCCCGCACAATTCAGGACACTTCAGTATCGAAGGATCAACTACCTCTCAATTCGAGCAACATCTTCGGGCAGTGCTAGATCTTCCACTTGGAGAAACCACCTGCGCCGAGCCTTCGGTCATGGTGAATCTGCTGGGTGTATCCGATGAGGTTGATTACGTAGAAAACTACCCGGAGCTTATGAAGCAGTTCGCATCGGCCAAGCTCCACTCCTACGGAAAGAGCCCTCGAATCGGGAGAAAGCTTGGGCACATCACCGTTGTCGGTGGGACCCAAGAATCCGCACTGGCTACCGCACTAAAGGCTAGAGCTTTGATTCTGGGTGTCCGCTAAAGCCCAATCTTGGCTAAAATTGGTCAAGCGAGCTTGATTCAATTCGACGGGAGTCCCTAATGACCAATCCATTGGTCGGCGTTGTCATGGGCTCAGACTCAGACTGGTCGGTTATGTCCGATGCCGCTGAGGCTCTCAAGCAATTCGGAATCGAATACGAAGTCGAAGTTCTTTCAGCTCACCGCACTCCGGAAAAAATGATCGAGTGGGGTAAGGCCGCTTCTACTCGCGGGGTCAAGGTCATAATTGCTGGTGCCGGCGGAGCAGCCCATCTACCAGGCATGCTTGCTTCCGTCACAACCCTTCCGGTGATTGGTGTCCCGGTATCACTTAGCAAACTCGATGGCATGGACTCACTGCTTTCAATTGTGCAAATGCCAGCCGGTATTCCAGTTGCCACCGTCTCGATTGGCGGAGCAAAAAATGCGGGAATTCTGGCAGCACGAATTCTTGGAACAAACGATGCCGCACTGGAGAAAAAGCTAATCGAATACGGCCAGTCACTGGCATCGTTGGTGGCGGAGAAAAACGAGCAGCTCAAAGCTGAAATTTCTAGAGGCGGAAAATGAATCTAGCTGACTATGCACTTTCGCATGGTCTGACACAGGTAGGCGTTCGCCCAAATTTTCGTGAGTACTTAAAGCAAGCCTGGGGTCGACGTGATTTTGCTTTCACGATGTCTCTCTACGCATCCGAATCAGCAAATGCTAGAACCAGACTCGGACGCTGGTGGCTCGTGCTACTTCCTTCACTCCAAGCATTTGCCTACGGGTTAGTTTTTGGTTTGATTCTTGGAGATCTAAGACCGGCAAACTTCATTCCGTTTTTGATCACGGGTGTATTTCTGTTTTCATTTTTCTCCGGTTCTTTTTCCTCCGGTGCCAAGGCAATCACTTCCAACTCGGGTCTTCTAAGAACCGTTGCCTTCCCTAGAATTCTTCTTCCGCTTTCGGCGGTAATTAGGGAGTTTATAAACTTCCTTCCTCAGCTTGCGATACTTCCTCTTGTGATGCTGGCTTTCGGTCAGCAGATTACTTGGGACTGGTTGTACCTGGTCCCAATCACATTCTTGATGTTCCTGTTCAGTACTGGTCTTGCCATGATCTCGGCTCGCCTGACTGTGCAGGTTAAGGACCTTGGAAAACTGGTCCCATTTATCACGCGCTTGATGTTTTACTCGAGCGGAATCTTTTTTGAAATTGAACGCATCTTTGCTGGCTACCCGGAGCTACTTGCGGTTGCGATGCTAAATCCGGTTTATGACTTCATCAGCCTCGCTCGAGGAGCGCTAATCAATGACATGCAGATGACTCCATTTCTGTGGATTGCAGCTTCATGCTGGGCAGTAGTCACTTTTCTGGTTGGAGTTCTCTATTTCTGGAAAGCCGAGGCTCGCTATGGCCGCGACTGATGCATCCAAGGGAAAACCAGTAGTTGTAGTTGACGATGTTCAAGTCATCTACAAAGTTTTTGGTACTGGTAAGAAAGCAAGGGGAGCGGGGGACTCGCAGGCAAAGAAAACTCGTATGCGCGAGGTCCATGCAGTCAAAGGCGTTTCCTTTGTGGTTTACGAAGGTGAAACTGTTGGAATTGTTGGATCGAACGGATCCGGCAAATCATCTTTGATGCGGGCTATCGCGGGTCTTTTTCCTGCAACCAAAGGCGCTGTTTACACCTTAGGCAAACCCACCATGCTGGGAGTTGGTGCAGCACTGTTGCCTAACTTGAGCGGTGAGAAGAACATCATGCTTGGTGGTCTTGCCTTGGGATTTGATAAGAAGGAAATTGCTGCAGCCAGCGAGTCGATTATCAACTTCTCTGGACTAAAAGATTTCATTGATCTGCCAATGCGCACTTATTCGCAAGGTATGTCAGCCAGGCTTCGCTTTTCAATTGCCGCTGCTAAAAAGCACGACATCTTGATTATTGATGAAGCCCTTGCTGTTGGTGATCGCCAGTTCCGAATGAAGGCCGAAGCGAAGATTCGTGAAATGCGTCAAGAAGCCGGAACCGTTTTTCTAGTCAGCCACAACATGAAATCAATTCAGGACACCTGCAACCGCGTGATCTGGCTTGAAAAAGGCGAACTGCTCATGGATGGCGATCCAGTGCAAGTTTGTGATGCTTTTATTGCAGCCATGGATAAAGGCGACAGCGAATAGATGAGCAACACTTTCAATTCTGTCACGGTGATGATGCCGGTTCGAAACGAGCAGGCTCACCTAGTTGCAGCAGTTGAGAGTGTTTTGTCCCAGAACTATCCCGGCTCACTTGAGATTGTGCTCGCGGTAGGTCCTTCGATTGACCAAACAGACCGAGTAGCAAAAGAACTTGCCGCAAAGTACCCAAACATAAAACTGATTGAAAACCCTAAGGGTCTTACAACCTCGGGTCTGAATTTGGCAATTACACATTCTTCTAGTGATGTGATCATTCGCGTTGATGCGCACAGTGAGCTTGCCGAAGGCTACATCTTGCGCGGTGTAGAGATTTTGCAAGAGAGCGGATCAGTTCTTGTCGGGGGAGTTATGAGCGCGGTTGGCAAAACCGCACTTCAAAAAGCGGTTGCATTTGGCTACGGCTCAAGGTTTGGCCTCGGTGGAGGCAGCTATCACGTCGGCGGCAAAGCCGGTGAAGCCGAGTCTGCTTACTTAGGAATTTTCGATGCCAAAGCCCTAAAGGCAGTTGGTGGGTACGACGAGAAAATCATTCGTGGCGAGGACTGGGATCTCGCTCAGCGACTAAAGGCTGCAGGCGGCAAGGTTTGGTTTAGTCCTGAACTAGTTGTGAAGTATTGGCCACGATCAAATATCAAGGCGCTGGCTTGGCAGTTTTACTCAACCGGAGTTTGGCGCGGAGAACTAACTCGTCGAGCACCAGGCAAAGCATCACTTAGATACTTTCTTCCCCCGCTGGCACTTTTGACACTGGCGACCTTAATGATGCTTGCAAGCCTTGGAATTATTGGCGAGCTGGAGCTGATTATCCCAGTGGCGCTCTATCTTTTGGTTTTGAGCTTTGCCTCAGCAACTGCGAAGCAGCTTGGAATTTCTGATCGCCTCGCAATCTTTGTTGCACTGCCGGTTATGCACTTAAGCTGGGCCGCTGGGTTTTGGGTTGGACTTATCTTTGGAGCTAGAAAAACTGTTGATGCGGGAGATAAGAAGTGAAGTACTCGCCCTCTCGAATTCTTGGCGCACTGCGCAGACGTCAACTCGATTGGTTTCGGGGATCGATCTATCGCTTCTTTAGCAGTGCAAAACTTTCTGACAGCATCCTGTTTGAATCCTTCCAGGGCAAGGTAATCGGCGATAACCCTTACGCAATTTTCCAAGAAGTACTTTCCCGAAACCCGAGCTTTGAACTGCTGTTTACTGTTAGCTCAAAAACCAAAGCACCCGAAGGTGCCAAAGGGGTTCGGCACGGATCATTTGCTTGGCTGAAAGCACTGGCTAGCTCGAAGGTGCTTGTAAACAACACAAATTTCCCGGGATATTTTAGAAAGCGTTCTGGACAGACTTACATTCAAACCTGGCACGGAACGCCTTTGAAGCGATTAGGTCGCGACATAGCTGATGTTGTTCCTACTGGTAGTTATCTTCGGATGATGGATCGGGAAGCTTCCTACTGGGACTATCTTGTTTCACCAAGTGCCTACTGCAGTGAAATCTTCCCAAGCACCTTTGGCTACAAAGGAACCATTTTGGAAACTGGTTATCCGAGAAACGATATCTTGATCAACCAGGCATCAAAGCGGGATTTGATTAGGCGTTCGCTAGGAATCGCTGATGGCCAGCAAGTTGTGCTGTATGCGCCGACCTGGAGAGACTCCCAAAGAACCGCTACTGGAAATTGGAAACCGGTGAACTTTCTTCCAGGCTCGCTGGGGGATAACGTAACGGTTTTGTTCCGAGGCCACACCAACACCCACTCGGCACACACTGCACAAGTTGCTCGGGGAACAATTGATGTCACGAATTACAAAAACGTCGCGGAGTTGTATTTGGCGGCTGATGTTCTGGTGACTGATTACTCGTCTTCTATGTTTGATTTTTCCGTGACGGGTAAGCCGATGATTTTTCTAGCCACTGACTTTGATGACTACGTTGCAAAAAGAGGTTTCTACTTCGACTTCGAGCAACTTGCCCCAGGACCTATTCTGAGAGATTCTTCATTCCTGAGAAAAGCCTTAGAGAGTATTGATAGCCAAAAGAGTGAGTATGCGCAGCGTTATTTGGCTTGGCAAATGAAGTTCAACAAATTAGAGGACGGATTAGCTTCGAAGCGTGTGGTGGATGCAACACTCACCGCGTTTCACAGCCTCTTTTCAGAACATTAAACCTAGACTTTAGAGTGTCTAGGAGTTGAGCCATGAAGCGGACCCTTTTAATCACCACAACATTGGTTGCTGTTGCAACCTTGGCTGGTTGCGCCTTGTTTTACCCAAACCTTGGAAGCAATGAAACTCCAAGCGATCCGATGGATCCAAGCCCTACCGCTTCAGAGCCGGCCCCAACCCCGACCGCATCCGAAACTCCAACAGTTGCTCCAAAGGAGCTAGCTAAGCCTCGGGTTTTCTATGAAATTGTCGGCACCAATCTTCAGGTCATCGGTGAAGTAGTTAACTTTGCTGAAGACGGCGGAGAGTGCATCATCACTTTTTACTCTGGCAATACCCCAATTGTCATGGAACGAGTTCCAGCTGAGCACAACGTCAGTACCACGCAGTGCTTCCCTCTAACAACCGCACTTTCCAGATTGCCCAAGGGAATGGTTGATGTAGTTATCGGATACGAATCTGCCAAGTACGCAGGGGAGTCTGAAAAGCTTCAGGTGATTATTCCCTAATGTTTAAATCTCTCGGAAAGTTTTGGGCTGCCGTAACGGTAATGACAGTTACCGTTTTCGGTCTAGTTGCCATACCTTCTGAGCAAGAGCCGGCTGCTGCCCTAAACGGTTCCATGTTTGATCCAGGCTTAATCATTAGCGACAGCGTGTTTTACGACTTTGGAACAATGTCGGTCGCGGACATTCAGAGATTTCTAGATGGAAGAGTTGCTGCCTGTAGGGCAGCTGCCGATCGCCCTGGTTGCATAAAGGACTATCGCCTAAGCACTCCTGGGGCTACTGGATCACCTGGAAGGTGTGACTCTGTTCCAGCAAAATCCAACATCACTGCAGCAGAGCTGATTTATGACATCGCACGTGCGTGTGGGATTAACCCGCGAGTGATTCTGGTCAAACTACAAAAAGAGCAAGGACTAATCACTTCAACTGACCCAAGCCCGAGAGCATATGATTTTGCATTAGGAATGGACTGCCCCGATAGCCCAAGTGGCTGCAGTGCCGCGTCAGCAGGATTTTTCTGGCAACTGTATAAAGGTGTCGGACAGCTTAATTGGTACAGCAACCCAGCCGGTTCTTTCACTTGGCTCAGACCTGGCTCTGTTATCTCAAGGCCTTACTATCCAAACCGTCCAAGTTGTGGATCGCAGTCCTTTACTCTACAGAACAAGGCAACCGCAGCCCTTTACT
>Ga0208227_1000107_pt1 | contig 20639 bp, 19 predicted proteins | sample LakMenEpi13Jun11_FD_150692 | JGI IMG/M metagenome (GOLD analysis project Ga0208227, IMG submission 150692) | Freshwater microbial communities from Lake Mendota, WI - 13JUN2011 deep hole epilimnion (SPAdes) | ecosystem: Environmental > Aquatic > Freshwater > Lake > Epilimnion/Euphotic zone ...
AAAGATGTATTTGATAATATAGGATTGAAAACAGGTAGAAGATCTAAATATCCTACTTTGATAGATGTTATAACTAAAATATTACCTAATGCAAAGATGATTAGGTTTTGAACTTATCTAATATAAAATTTCGGACATCCTAAATCATATTAATCTTTTATTCAATCATTTTTTTATTGTTTTTTTGTTCTAAATACCATTTTAAATTGTTATTATTCAAATCAATATCAAATCCAGATTTAATTGCTTTTTCACAAGCTGCACGTCCTTCTTCAAATTTTTTAACATAATAAGCACTAATGCTTAATTCTTGCCATCTATCATGAGAATAGGCTTTCCTATCAACCCATAATAAACAATTATCAGGAAATTTTAATTCACATGCTAATTTTGAAAAACAATAAGAAATTAAAAATTGATTTCGTAAACGAAATATTTTTGAAAGTTCGATTAACGGTTCTGCTCTTTGTATAATTTCAAATGCTTTAAAATACCAAGATGTAACATTTAAATCTTTTTCATCTTTTGAATACATGCCACATTTCATTAAACTTATAAATTTTTCTTCAAAAAATCCATTTTCATTCAAAGATCTAATTTTAAAATAATGAAAAGCATTTTCTACATCTCCTAAACATTCAAATGTTTGAGCAAGATAATATTGATATCTAGCATCATTTGGATTTAATTCTAATTCTTTTAATAAAATTTTTTTATCATTTTCCCATCTTAAACGTGTTTTTCCATCATTATCAGCAATTCTATCTTGATACAAAATTACAGAATCTTTCAATTTTACAACATTTGAATTTGGTGGTTGAACTATGTATTCATGAACACTTCCTTCATATTTAAAATTTTTGTTTGATTTGATTATTCTAATATTAAAATAATCAATATAATTTTCTGTTCCAACAAACCATTTTTGATGAATTATAAAAGCATCAGGAGAATCTATATTTTTTTCTGAAGTTTTAAGTAATTCTTTTTCTAATATTTTATTTAATTTCAATCGATTTTGAAATTCATCATTACTATCTAACAATAAAAAATAATGGTAATTTTTTTCAAAAGCAATTTTATTTGCAAAATCTAATAATTTATTTCTCGATTTTGCAAAATCTTCAAAAACTCCTTCTAATAAATGAAAAGAAATTTTTTCTTTTTTAGAAAAATTTTTTATAATTTTAATTGTATTATCTTCTGAACCTGTATCAAAAACGATAATTCCTTTAACATTTTTTTTAAGACTTTCTAAAGTTGTAGATATTCTTTTTTCTTCATTGCAAACCATTATAACAGCAGCAATATTAATTTCATTCATTTTTTGAATGAAATTGTTGAATTTAAACAATTTTTATTAAACTTAAAATTTTACAAAAATTCTATGAAATGAATTCTACTGTACATACAGGAAGTCTAAAATTTAGTCCCAATTAATTTACCATAACAAATATACTGGATCAATAATCCATAATAAATTATACTGGAATAAATTCAAAAAGAGCATTAATTTGAAGATTGCTTTTAGGTTTTGCAGGAGGAATTGAATCATAATTTTCAGTTTCAAATATTTCTCCAGTACTTGCTAATGTAACTTTAAAATACATATTTGCATCAAAACGAAATCTAATTGTTTGAGTCATATTATCTCCTGTTAAAGTAACAAATTCTTGAGATTCAGGATTTGCAATTTGATTAACTGAACATCTAAAAATACATCTTGTTGAATTTGGATTATTAGAAAAAATTAAAAAATTACTTACAGTAGACGGATCAACATTTGTCAATTCAACATAAAAATGCGATTGATAAGCTGTTTTTCCTCCATTTCCAATTTTTAAAACTTTATTAGGTAAAATTAGTCTATTTAATTTTACTTTATACAAAGGAACTTGTTGTAAAGGTTTGAATCCCCAATTCAAACCTTTAGAATTATCATATCCAAATTGGCTTAATTCTACATTCAATTCAGAAACATTTGAGCTAAAAGGTGGAAAAACAGTAGCAATATTTGTTATTAAATTATAATTTGTTATATTTCTGGTTTCGTTTTGAGGAGAAATAATGTTGTTATTATAAAGTAAAACTTGAACTCTTAAAAACCAATTTGTATAATTTATTGAATTGGTTGCTGCAATTCCTGTTATTTTGATTTGACTTGTTGTAGATCCAGGTTCTGAAAAAAATATAAAATTTGGTTGTTTTTGTCTGATAGAAAAATTATGAAAATTTTGCCATAAAAATATATCTTCTCCTCCGATGGCTAAAATTCCATTACTTCCATCGTAACTAGAAATTGTTCTTGATTCTTTTAAACTTTCATTATAAATAATCATATTTGAATAATCTTGACGATTATCTGATCCAGTTGGTACAAAAAGAAATCCATTATTTGGATCTGATAAATCAGTTGGATCTCCTATAAAAAAAGAATCTCCTAAATCAAATTTAAAATCATTATCACTCAATGTAATCCAAGCGCTATTATTTCCGAGATATTTATATTCTATAATTCTTGAAACTTGATCAATTTTATCTAAATTTCTAAATACCGCATTAATATAATAATTATATTTTTGTTGAAGAGAAACAGGAGGTAAAACTTCAATTTCAAATAAATTTTTAGAATTTCCATATCCTAATCCTCCTATTGAAATTGTTCCTCTGATAAAATCAGTTCCTAATGAATTAGTATTAAATAATGTTCCTGTCCATGCTATTATAGGATCGCAAATACTAATTGGATCTTGAATAATACAATTCGATGTTGAAGTTCCTGATTTTGAAAGAAGAACATCAAATTCCCCGGGTAAAGGCCATCTAGTTCTATTTCTGAATGTTGAATCTAATTCAAGATAACTTGCCATTTTATTTTTAAATTTGTATTACAAATTTAAATTATATCATTTTTAATACATAAAAATGTCAAATTGGTCTTTATTTCCGGAAAATCAAGAAAATTGTTGTTCTAATTTTTATTCTATTCCAATGACTGCACCAGCAAGTATTCAAGCAAATTTTGAAATGCAAAATAGAAATAAAAAAAATATTTTATCAAATTTTAATTCTATAAAAAAAAATTTTGGAAATGCTTTTGAAAATACAGAATTTGTTTCTTCAGTAAAATATGGTGGAATGTCTTTATGGTTTCTTATTGTAGCTGTTTTAATTTGTGTTCTTTTATTTTCACATCATTAATTGAATTTTTTTAAAATGATCAAACAAGAAAGAAAATGTTTGATCATTTTCAAATAAAAGAAACTGTTGTATTAAAACATAAATATTTAGATAATAATATTCCTATTCATTTGCAAAAAACCGTTGAAAAACAAAATATAGGAAAATGTTTTGAAAAATATGGATATGTTGTTGAAATTTATGATTTAGAAATAGAAGATTCTGAAATTTCAATGGCAAATTGCTCAAATAGATTTACAGTTAAATATAAAATAAAAACAATATTTCCTAAAATTGACAAAATATTTAAAGCAATTTCAGTAATTAATACTATTCATCAAAGTAATTTTCATGGTGCTTTATTGAATATTTTTGAAATAAAAAAAAAGAATGGTGAAATTGTTCCTATTCAAATTTTTTTAACCAACGGAATAAAAAAAGAAAATTTATTGATTTTTGAAAATTGTGACTGTTTTATAAGTTGTGTTTCTTTTCCTTCAAAATGTTTTCTTTCAGATATTGTTATTGATTATTTAGTTTATTATAATGGTTTATTTAAAATCGCAGGAAAACATATTCATTCTTAATTAAATTTTAAATAATTTCAAAACTAAATTAGTTTTGAAATTTTCAATTAAATTTTTTACATCATCATACATATTGGTGTTGCCGTTTCTGAATGATTCAAATTTTCTTTAAAATAATTAATTAAATTTATAGGATTTGAAAATTCGTATCCTGCTTCTTTCATAACTGAAATTGCATATTTTCCTATAAATAAAGTATTTCTTACGTGATTATAACTTGAAGGACTTGATTCAATTCCCCAATTTCCTAAATGGCCAGCATCTTGTAAAACTAAACCATATCTTCCATTAATATTTACAATTATATTATTAATGTTTAATTGAAGATTTCTTGAATTATAGTCATTCATTATTAATTCAACAGTACGATCTCCTATATATACAGGAGGTAAAGAATTTCTTTTTATCATAAATTTTCTTAAAGTAACTGGATTGATAAATTCATGAATTCTTTCATGTAACAAAAGTCCAAGTAAGAAATGATTTTTATCTATTTTTATCACTGATTTAGCAACTTGAGTATAAGTTTGATCTTTGTATTCTGTAATTAGATAAGTTGAATAACCATCACAATTAAAATTATCAATACAGCTTCCTACAATATTAAAAGTTAAAATTAACTCATTCATAGGATAATTTGAATTTATATTCACTTTTTTCATAACTTCTTGAACTTGTTCCATATTTAAATATTGATTATCTTTTATCGGCTTTGAAAGATCATGTTGCCATGAACTATGATAATTTCCTTCATAATTTTCAAAATAAACTTCATCTGGATTAGTCCAATCTGGTTTGTTATTTTTATTTATTAATATAAATGATGAAGATTTTTTACATACTCTTTTAAAACAAGCTGCATTGTCTTCAGTTTGTCTAGGACATTTTTCTTTGAAAGCCGAACAAAATTCCATAATATAAAAAACTGGAATTTCTATTAAAAATGTTATTTCATTTTCAATTAAAAATCCATCCCAACATTGTTTTCTTTCATTTGTTTTACATCTATTTTGTTTTCTTAATGAGATAGAAAGAATTGTTTTACCATTTGGAATATTTTTAGGAATAGTTTTAGGAATATTTTTTGGAGTTGGAATAGTTTTTGGAAGAACAGTTGGAATATTTTTTAAATCTAGATTATCAATTTTTTGATAAATAAAACAATTAGGAGGTAAATTTAAATCATAAATAAAACAAACAGAAACGTTTGTAGGATTAAAACTGTTTTCAGCATTGAAAACTGTTTCCGAATAATTATCTTGAATATAATTTAAATTATTTGATTCTTCTAAATCTATAAAATTTAATTCATTATTTTTTACATTTTTTACATATTTTAAATTTGGTGGATTAGTTGCGTGATACACAGTAATTGAACAAACTATTAATGAAAAAATTGTAGCTGTTGTAAAAAATAATCCCAAAAATATTTTAAAAATTTTTGTTTTATTATTTTTTTTAAATTCATATTTTGATTTTCCTTTTTCAACATCATTCAAAATAAATCTTTTTGAAACTTCATCCATAATTAAAATTTTTGCTTTTTAAAAAATCAATGGTTCCATAAATTCAAATTTGATTTGAAATTCAAATTTGAATTTTAAATCAAATTTTCAATTCGAAATGAAAATTTAATTTAAAAATTGAAAATTTAATTTAAAAATTGAAAATTAAATTTCAATATATGTATTTCAAAGAAAAATAAAAAACAATGGATAAAAATTTTGAATTTCAAATTCTTCCTGAAGGAATTATTAAAACATCAAATTTTAAATTTAACTGTATTTTTTGTAAATTTGAAATTAATGGATTAATACCCTTGAATCAACATATTAATGGAAAATATCATTTAAAAAATTTAAATAAATCTCAAACATTTTTAGAAAATTCAAAATTAGATTCAAGTATTAGAGAATTAGGAAATTCTAAATTTGAATGTTTAATTTGCAATCTCGAAATTAATGGACCAATTACTTTAAAACAACATTTGAATGGAAAAAATCATTTAAAAAAAGAAAATAATAGATTTGATATATTAATAGAAAAGTCAAAATTAGATTCAAATATTAAAGAATTGAAAAATTCTAAATTTGAATGTTTAATTTGTAATCTTGAAATTAATGGATCAATTACTTTAGAACAACATTTGAATGGAAAAAATCATTTAAAAAATATAAATAAATCTCAAATATTAATAGAAAAATTAGATTCAAGTATTAAAGAATTAGGAAATTCTAAATTTGAATGTTTAATTTGTAATCTTGAAATTAATGGACCAATTACTTTAAAACAACATTTGAATGGAAAAAATCATTTGAAAAATATAAAATGTTCTTTAATTTCAAACAATTTTTTAAATTAAAAAATTTTAATGTTTCAAAAGTTAAATTAACTTTTGAAACAATTCTAAAAATTGAATTTTATTTTCAAAACAATAATTATTTTAAAAAATAAAATGACAAATAATAATAATAATTTATTATTAAATTTATCCAATTTAATTCCATTACCAGGATTTTCAATTTCAAATAACAAAATTATTCAATTTGTTGAAAGTTTAAAACCTGTTATTTTACATATCGATGTTATAAATTTTATACTTGAAATTCAACAACAAGATTTAAAAATGGAATTATTGTTTTATTGGTGGGAAAATTTTCGAAAAAATGTAAATCAAATATTCGAAACAAATCCTTTAATTTGTTTACATGTTACTAAAAATATTTTAAATTTTTCTCATCAAAAAATAACTGATGTTGAAACACCAAAATTTGAAGATTTGTGTGAAACTCTTATTCTTTTGATAGAAAATCAACCTGAAAATTATATAATTAATGAAGCTCGTTTATTATTAAGAGAAAAAAATTTTCAACGTTATAATATCTATTTAAATGGACGAGAAGATGATTTAATATGTATTGATATTCCTCAAGAAGAAAATGTTAATGTTTTAAATGTTCCAGAAAGAAAAAAAATAAAAACAATTTATAATGATTCTCAAAATGTTCATAATTCAGAAATTAACAAAAGTGTAATAAAATCTGCTGAAAAACTTATTCAAAAAACTGTTTCTGAAATTTATTTTGAAAACGGAGTTAGAATGAATGTTTTTTTAGAAGACTCTGTTGAAACTTTACATGAAAAATTAGCACGTCGTTGTGGTGTTTTTTCAGATCAAATTATTATTTTAACAGGGGAAAATAAAAAATTAAATGATTTAAATAATATTGAATATCCTTTACGTTATCAAATAAATAAAATAGATAACGATAAATTTGTTTTTTTTGAAAAAGAAAAAACAAATTATTATTCTGTAATTGGAATAGATTGTTTTTTATTTCCTGAAAAAATTAAAAGAAGTGGCAAGTTAGGAAAACGTCTAGAAAAAATTTTTATTGCAACAAATAAATTTTTTAATTCAAAAAATTTAGAATATTTAGAAGTTTCAGGAATAAAAAATGCAAAATATTATTGGGATAATAGAATTTTAATTATTAATAATTTACAAAAAATAATATCATTTAAATCCGATCAATTTACAAAATATGAAACTGATGAAATGGATTCTTTTATTGATAAAGTTTTTTTAAAACTTTTTAATGAAAATTTAGAAAAAAAAGATTTTAAAAAACATTTGAAAATGTCAAATGTTAGAAATATTTCAATTTCTGTTTTATTAAACGCAGTTTGGAAATTTTCACATTTAAACACTAAATATACTGAAGAACTATTGAATAGATTGAAAGAAGAATTAACAGATTCTTTTGATGTTTGTTGTACAGGAATAGTTTCAAGACTTGTGAGTGTTATTCAAGGATTTACTGATGATGAAGATTTATTTATAAAAATTTCTGAAAAAGAAGAAGTTAAAAATAGAATAGTCAATGAAATTGAAAAATTGATTAAAAAAGAAAAAGTAGATCCAATTGTTGATTTTGAGTTATTTGATGATATTTGTCGAAAATGGTTTTTAAACAATTATAAAACTATTATTGAAGAAAATCAAGAAATAACTTTTCTTGATTTAAAAGAAATAATTTATAAAAATTACAATGTAGAAATTTTTATTGAAGAGAGCTAAAGAAATCATAAATAATCAAAAATGTCAATTGAAACAACAATTAATGCTCTTGTTACAATTAAATCTAAAATTAAAGAACAAAAAACAATTTTAGAATCTCTAAAAAGAGAAGAAAATGAATTAACAAAACAAGTAAAAAATTTTTTAAACGAAACTGAACAAAAAGGAATTAGATTAGATGAAATTACAACGATTACACTTCAAGATCATGAAAAGAAAATATTAATGTCAAGAAATAATTATAAAAATCATATTTCAGATATTTTATTTGATCAAGGAATTGAACGAGATGAAGATTTACTTAATAAAATTTTAGACAAAACAAATGGTGATGTTGTTAAAGAACAAAGATTAAAATTTATCAAAAAAAAATGATTTGAAAAAAAGAATCTTTTAAAAAAAGAAACGTCTGGAATGTCAATTATTAAAAAAGGAAATTCATTATGGGATGATCCAGCAATTCAAGAAACTGTTAAAAGAATGGATCCAGAACAAATGTATAGATATCAGAAAATGACAGCAGAAATGTGCAAAAATGCTTCAGATCCAAATCCTCATGCTCTTAATATGGAAGCTGCAACACAAATTTTTTTAATGTTAAGAGATGGATTATCAGTTGATATGCTTGAAGAAAATGAAAAAGAATTATTTACAATTGTTTACGGACAAGAAGTTTTAAAATCTTTTGAATAAAAATAATTTTAAAAAATTTTAACAATCTATAGAAAAATATCTTGTAACAAAAAATACCAAACATGGCAGGATACACAAGTTTAGAATCTTCAATTCGCGGGTGTCAAGTAAATGCTGGATATGCAGATAAATTATATTCAGATCGATTTTTGAATCCTGGAAATATGGTTTGTCCAATTTGGAATGGATATGACGCCACAGGAAGACCAGTATGTGCAGACAGTCAAATGACAAAAAGTATAGGTTGTAATTCTGCTGAAGACAGAGTTGCAGTTGAAAACAATCAACGTCCTCAATACATTGAATACGTAAATCTTTCAAGTGGTGGAATTAGCGGAGATTTTTATGGATCTAACACTCAACCAGATCAAATTCAAACAACTTCAGATATGCAAGCTTTAAACAATATTACAGGAAATTTTGGAATGCAATTTAAATCAAATGTTAGACCAAGTAGTAATTGTGGTATGTATTCATATGAACAAGCTATGCAACAACAAGCTGTCGAAGAAAGACAAGCTCAAATGGAAACTATTGGATACCAAACAAATTTTTATAAAAATTTAGCTGGTTGTGGTTTTTAAATTTTTTAAAATTTAATTCATAAAAAATTTTTTATGAATTGTAATGTTTTTTTAATTACAGAAAAGAAAAGTTTTTTTTGTTATTTTTGGAGGTTTAATATCATTTTCAATTTGACCAATTAAATTAATAAACCATTCAAAATATTTTTCTTGAATTATTTCATCTGATGCAGAAAGTAAAACTTTTCCGTTTTGAAAAACAAAAATGCTTATAAATTTATCTTTTATTTTACTTTGAAGTTTTTTTCTATCATGTTCAATTATATCAATACAATCTTTATATTTTAATTTTTCTATTTTTTGTGAAGGAAAAGTAAATTTTATAATAGGAAGTTGTTCAATTTCTTCAGGTGTCATTCTGATTTTAATTCTTACATCCATTTTATTTCCAGGATTATCTGGAACTATTACATTTTCTAACTTTTCACAAAGTTGAACAAATTTTTGAGAAAAAGCTACGCGATTAATTTTATATCCTAAATCAAAATCAATATTTCTCATAACTGATTTAATAAAAAAAACAATATCTTTTTCTCCTTCTTTTTCAAAAATAAAAAAATCTTTTGATTTTATTAATTCTTTATAAATAGTTGTTAAACATACAATAACATGATTGATATGCTTACAACCTGTTAATTGTAAAACTCCATTTTTAAAAAATTTAATATTGATAAATTTATTTGTACATATAATCATTGTTATACAATTTAAAAAATTTTTTTTAGAAATTGGTATTTCATTGTTTTTCTTTTTCTTTTTTTTTTCATCTTTAATTTTTTCAAACCAATTTCCTTTTTTCATATGTTGATATTTTACATGAACAATTATTCCTTCTAATTTTAACCATTCGTTTTCGTCTTTAATTTTTTTCCTTTCTTCAAAATTTATATCTTTTTCTTCTGGAATAATTGTTTGAAAAAATTTATTTAAATCTATATTTTGAATATTTGTTTTTACTGTAAAAGTTTGTGTTGATACAGAACATTTTAAAAAGTTCATTGTTTAATTTTTTTGTCTTTTTTCTATATATCAACTATTCAAATTTTAAAAAAATTTAATTTAGGTTATGAGAAAGGTACCCGACGAAAAATAATGGAAGATAGTATTAATTCTAGTTTTGAAAGTGTGTTTGAAGAAGAAATTAAAAAATCAATTCATAATTCTTTAATTCCTTTGTCTGAACAAGGAGTTCAAGGACATGTTTTTAAATATTTAAAAAACGATAAAGAAGAATATATTGTAAAAATTTCAAAAAATATTGATTTTACATTAGAATTAGAAAATGAGGCGTGGAAAAGATTATCAAATTTTAATTCACCTCATTTTTGTAAAATTTCTAATTTTATTCCATTAAAAAAAGGATCAAAAAATTATTGCATTTTTTTTAATTCAATTCAAGTTCATCCTTCTGGAGGAAAATATAAAAAAAATTCTGAAAAATTATTTGTTGAAATGAAAGAAAAAAATATTTTTGAAAATAAAAGTTTTTCTTCATTATTAATTGATGAAACTATACATCCTTCAGCATTGTTGAATTGTGTTCGACAGACTCTTGCGGCTATTTCAATGTATGAAAAAGTAGGAATTACTCACTATGATTTACACATGGAAAATGTAATGATTTCAAGTACTCTTTATGATTATCATATTTATCAAATTGATGAAATTTTTATATCAATCATGACATTTGGAATTTGTCCTGTTATAATTGATTTTGGATTGTCACATATTTCAGATTTTAAATGGGCAGCAACTAGTGCTTTTATGAAAAATTCTATAACAACATGTTGTAATGATCCTTTAATTGATTGTTTATATTTTCTTTCTTCAGTTTCAAGAAATTTAATTATTCATCCTAGATGGAAAAATCTTTTTAAACATGAAACACGAGAATTAACTCGATTTGTAAGAAATACTAAAATAATGTTTTCAAATTTAAATGTTGATAGTTCTGGTTGGTTTAAAAAAGAGTATTTTTCAAATTTAATTTTTGATATGATTAAAAAAATTCCAAAAATCAGTTGTGGAATTTTTCATCGTTCTAATGTTGAATATTTGTTAGAAATGCTTCAATTTTCTTTAACATTACCAATATCTGAAAAGAAAGAAACAAATCTTTCTTTTCAAAAAGCAATTTTGAAGTTAGCTATAATTTGGATTCAAACTGTTTCTCCAATAATTAGAAATACAAAAGAAGAAGAATTATTTTTTAAAGATATTATTATTAGTCTTGTTGAAGATATTTGTATTTCTAAATGTAATGGAGAATGTTTACAAATAATTAAGTTAAAACATAGATATCCAAAAATTTTAAATATAAACAGAATTAGAAATTCTGTAAAAGAAACAAGTAATGCATTGAATAATGAAATGTTTGTTGAAATTCCTAAAATGATGAAACAAAAAAAAGAAATTTACAAAAATCAAGTATTGAAATGTACACTTGATTTTCTTCCAAAAATTCCTAAAGTTGATTATAAATTTGAAGAAGGAATGAAAATTTTTGTTCAAAGATTAAAAAAAAATAATTCTTCTCAATTTTCTTTTACAATTACAAAAGATATGGTTCAAAAACTAAAAAAAAATAATAATTTAATCGAAGAAATTGTAAATTCTTTTTGTTCATCAAATCAAAGATAAATTTAAAAAAATTTATCTTTGGTTGAAAAAATGGACGATATATTAGTTTTAATGCATAAAATTGTTTTAGAAACAAATTCTTCTTTTAATGAAAGTCAGTTTGGAATTTTTAATGATGATGAACAAACTCAACTTTTACAAATTTGGAAAAATAAAAATTGTGATGTCCAAAAATTTATCGAAGCACTTTCTCCTGATCAAAAAATGAGAGTTGCAACTTGGGTAACACAAAGAACTTCTTATTCTAAAAAAGATTTAATAAAAGGATTGAAAAAATTTACTTCTTATCTTGAAAGTTCAAGTTATAAAAAATATAATATTTATCCTAAAAATAAAAATTAATTTTTATTTTCAAAACTTAAGTTTTGAAATTTTTATCAAATTAATAAATAGGTTTAAATTGATTATTTTCAAAAACCCATTCAATTTTTGTATACGAATTTAAAATTGATAAAATTTCTAAATAGTGAATATCTTTAAGATCGATTTTAGAATTTATTAAAAATTTAACTTGTTCTGTAAAATTTTTAATATCAAGTATATCTATTAATTTATTTAAATGATGAAAAATATAAGATTTATTATACGTTTGTTCTTCTATTTTTAAGATAAAAATTTCATCATCTTTTTCATTGAAACCACAAACAACATTTACAATTCTGATAAATTTACCAGATAAACAAACATCTTTACAATCTAAAATTTCATTTTCAAGTCTTTTTTTTAATTCTTTTTTATTATCATTTAAATTGATAAATTTCCAAACAGAAGCAAAAATTACTGAAAGTAATATTTCATTAAATTCTTCACTTTCAATATTTGAAAAAAAATAATCCATTTCGTTTTTTTCAAATTTTTTAGGTCTGACATATTCGGCAGGATATTTTTTAATTAAATTTAATGCTATTTTTTTAGCTTGATTTGCAAAAAAATGAACATTTTGAGGGTCATAAAATATTGTTTTTTTTTGATGTGGAAGAATATATTTTTTAAAAATATTTTCAAAAATAAAAATAATTTCAAATTTATTTAATGATAAAAGTTCATTATAATAATTTTTTAAATTTTCTAAAACATCAGGAAAAATATTATTAAATTGTTCTTCATTTGTTATTTCTAAAATATCAACATACATATACATTCTTTCACTATCAGATAATGTTTTTTCTTTTTCAAAAAGATCAAACAACTTAACAATTTTTTTACTAAAATTAATTTTTGACATTTCTAAATTAAGACTTTGTTATTGTTAAATGAAATTCAAATGTTCAAACGAATTCGTGTTGTTTATAACTATGACACTGGAAAAAAAATGTGTGAATTGTGGAATCGGATGACTGATGGCAATTTTACTTTCACAAAAGAAGGAAAAACTTTTAAAATTTTTGGAGAAGAATTATCATTTGAAAATGCAGATTTTATAATCGTTGTAAATGGAGGAACGTATCCAAATCCAATTTTTTTTCATAAAACAATTTTTTTTAAAATGGAACCAGTTTTTGTTGATTACAGATGGAAATTAGTTGGAGAATGGCCATTATTTGATATTTACGGAACTCATGGAATAGAAAAACTTTTTTTATCAAAATCTTCAAACGCTCTTGAATGGCATCTAAACAAAACTCGTGATCAACTTTTAAATCAAAAAGAAATTATAAAAACAAAAGAAAATATTATAAGTTCTATAATTTCTGGTAAAAAAATGAGTCCTGGCCATTTAATGAGAATAAAATTTGCTTTATTAGCACAAAACTTTTTTAAATGGGATGCATATGGAAATTGTGAATCAGAAAAACTTCCATGGAATAATTTTTTAGGATCTCCTGAATTTAAAGATGAAGCTTTATTTCCATATAAATATTCTTTTGCGTGTGAAAATAATTTTTTAGAAGACTATGTAACAGAAAAATTAATAGATTGTATTTTAGCAGAAACATTATGTTTTTATGATGGAGCTCCAAATGTAGAAAATATAATTGATTCTAAATCATTTATTAAATTAGATTTATCAAAGCCAGATATTGCAATTGAAATTATAAAAAAAACTATTAAAGAAAATGAATATGAAAAACGTTTACCTTTTATCAAAGCTGAAAAAAAAAGAATTATTGAAAAAATATCTTTAATTCCAAGATTATGGAAATCTATATTTTAATACTGAAAAGTTCATATAATATGAAAAATTCAATTAAGAAATAAGAAGAAGAATAAATAAGATAAAATGAGCTTTTGTTCATGTTGTGAATTAACAACTTGGAATTCAAAACCAAATTTCATTCAAAATAATAAATTTAACAATAACCAATTGTATTCCATCATTGATTTCATAGAAAATCATGAAATTAAAATAAAAAAAAATATAATATTTAAATTATCATCATGGAAAGCTGGATCAATTCTATTACATAAAAATAAAGTTTTAATAATTCAATCAAATCAAAATAAATGGGGTTTTCCAAAAGGAGGAATTGAAATAGGTGAAAGTTTTAAAGAATGCGCAATTAGAGAAGTGAAAGAAGAAACTTCTTTTGATATCGAATTAACTGAAGAAGATAGATTGTTAAAATATTTTAACAAAACAGTTTTTTATTTTAAAGAACTTGAAAAAGAGCCTGAAATTAAATTTTCAGAACTTATTGAAAATGGAAAAGATTGTTCAGGAATTGGATGGATTAGAGTTTCATGTCTTAAAAAAGCACAAAAAAATAAAACTATAGAAATGTTTAATTCTTCTTTACGTAAATTTGTTAAACATTATTTTTAAAAATTTTTCAAACTTTTTAAACAAAAATTACTAAAATGATCAAAGTAATAAGTATTATATTTATCATTTAATTTTTAAGTTTTTTATTAATTTAAAACTTTTTAGTTTTAAATTTTAAATTAAAAAATTATTAATAATTTTTACCAATTGATGATTGGTTTATATGTTTCAAAACCTTCATAATTAATTTCTTCTTTACAATTTTCAAAATTAATTTCTTTACTATTTATTAATTTTTTATAGTCAACTTTAAGAGCAAAAAATCCTGTTCCAATTGGTGCTTGATTTCCTGCTATAATTGCTGCACTAACACCTTGCATCATTTCATGTTCTGTTCTCATTGCAGCATTAATTAAAATATCTGTTGATTCTTCAAATGTTGCTTTGCTTAAAGGTCCGACTTCGTTATTTCTCATTGTATATCTAGTAATTGCAGAAGGTTTTCCTTTATTTGTCATTTTATCTACAAGTAATTGAATATGAATTGAATTTACACCTACAACAACTTTTTTTAAATCATTCAATAAAAGTCTTCTTAAACCAACAAGACCTAAAACTTCATAAACTTCCCATAAATCATTACAATACAATCTTCTTGTATCAATTAAAGGATGAATCATTAATTTTTTAAGATTAGAACCTTCTGTAATTATATACCATTCATTGTTTTCATTATCAAATTCTAAATGAATTCTATTAATACCTTGAATTCCGCAAATAAAAATATTATCAAGTTCAAGACAAATTTCTTTAAAATCATTTTCAACAATAGATTCAATGTAAAATGATAAAGTTTTTGAAGTAAATTTTGTTTTAAAAATTAAATGAGGAACAGAATTTAAAATCGATTTACAAATTTGAAAAGGATTTATTCTTGATTCAAACATAACTTTCAAATTAAGTTTGAATTCTAAAATTTTATTTTTTTCAGAATTTTCAATCATTTCAATTTTTTCATAAACATTTTTGAATTTTAATCCAACAATTGAACATCCAATTGCTTTTCTAAGTTCATCAGATGTTTTATATTTATTTCTAAAAAAAATATGACAAGTTTTTACACGTAATTTTTTACTCATATTTAAAATTTCTTCAAGTCTACTCACGCCACTAGAAACAAGTTTTCCTGCTGTATGAAAAGTATCAAGTGTTGTTTGTGTTTGTCTTTCTCCAATACTTTGAGCACAAATTATTCCTACGGCATCTCCTGGTGTTGCTCTTAACGTATGATATTTATTAATAATATAAGATTTAAATTTTTCAAATTGACTTAAACATAATTTAATTTTTGAAAGTTGCGATCTTAAAATTCTATCTTGTTTTTGTTGTGTTTGAACATTCATACATTTTAATTTTGTTGCAAAATTAATTTTACATTTTTCAACAATTTCATCAATTTCATCATCAGAAAGAAAACTAGGTTTATCAAATGGATGTTCATCTAAAGATCCTTTGTTTAATCTTGTTGCAAGGCGTGAAAAATCAACAGGATAAACTTCTTCTTTTTCTTCATTAATTGTTATTTTTGAAGGATCAAAACCATGACCTCCATATAAATTTTGATATATATTTTTTTTAGAATCACGAACAGTTCCATCATATTCAACTTTTAAATCTTCATAAATTTTAACAATTGATCTTTGAATATATCCAGATGTTGAAGTTCCCATTGATGTTTTAGTCATTCCTTCTCTTCCTGTCATGGCATGAATAAACATTTCAGCCGGGTGCATTCCTTCAATAAATGAAGATTCCACAAAACCTCTACTTTGAAATTTTCTTTCACAATCCTGAATTACTTCTGGAAAATGAATTAATGTTCTCAAATTATTATTTAATGTTGCAGAAGGTCTTCTTCCATTTAAATTTTGCTGTCCAAGAAGTCCTGTAATTTGTGCTATATTAAAATAATCTCCTTTACTTCCTGACGAAACAGTACTTATAAAATTGTTTTCTTGATGTAATGATTCTTTCGCAATTTTTAAGCCTATATCTTTTGCATTGTTTAAAGCAACATTTACTCTACTTTCTCTAATATGAGGAATATCTGTTGAAGTTTCTACTTTTGTTGCTTCTAAAAAAAATTTTTGAATTGTATTTTTAATTTCTTCTTTTTTTGTTTTTGATCCAATTAAACAATCTTGAATGCCAATACTAAAGGGAAAAATTTCGAGAAAAGCATTTGTTAAAAATTGAATATTATCAACAAAAAGTGCAGTTATTTTTTCATCATATTCTAAACATAAAATTCTAATCAAAGAAGAATTTGTTCCTTTTAAACTTGTTTTTTCAAAATAACCTGAAACAACAATTCCGTATTCTATTTTAATTAAATTTGTTTCATAATGAAAATCTGGAGGAAAAATAAAACCAAAAAGAGCATGTGAAAAAAACATATTTTCTTTTTCATTTCTTTGTGTTTGAATTTGTTTTAATCTTTTAAAATAGTCATAGTCATGATCAATTCGCATTATACAGTTTTGAAAATCTGCTTTACTCATTTGAACAGAATTTTTTGTCATCAAATAAGCTCCTAAAAGAGAATCTTGAACAATTACAATTTCAGGTTTGTTGCTTTGATAAGAAAGAATATTCAAATTTGCATTTGAATTTAATTCTAATTCTGCTCTTGATTCTAATGTACTTTGAACAAAAAGATTTGCTTCATCACCGTCAAAATCTAAATTGAATCCAGTAACTATTGATAAATTTACACGCATTGTTTTTTCAGGACGAATAACAATTTTCATTCCTTGCATGCTATTTCGATGAAGTGTTGGTTGTCTGTTTAGTAAAACAAAATCTCCATTTTGCATAAATCTTTCTATTTTATCTCCAACTTCTAATTTAATTATTCTTTTTTCAGGTAAAATTGTGGGAATTATTTTTTCATTTTGTTCATGAATTCTTGTTATAATATCATCTTTTTTCAATTTAATTTTACAATCAGTAACTATAAATGTTTTTCCATTTCTTAAAATTTTGTCTCCATGATTTAAAATAGTTCCTGTTTTTACAATTGCTTTTGAAACTGAAATTCTTGTACCATTTTTTTTAATAATTACTGATGCTTTTCCAGGAGTATTTACAAGTTCTGTTAATTTTTCTAGGTTTATTTGATTCACAAATTCTGGTATTGTTATAATATTTGCTATTTCATAAGGAATAGCAACTTCGTTTAAACGAAGTGTTGGGTCTCCTCCCATTACAGTTCTTGCAGTTTTATCACAACGTTTTCCCATTAAATTTTGTCGAACATGACCAGTTTTTTTTGTAATTCTTTCTTTCAAACCTGTAATTGGTTTATGATTTGTACTATGAACTGCTTTTCCGCGAGAATTATCACAATATGTTAAAGTTTTAAATTTTAGAAGAGATCTAGCTTTTTCATTTTTTGTATCTTTCATAAGAGTTTGATTTATTTTAACTATTTCAACAAGAGTTACAGATAAATCATCATCACTTATATTATCTGGTGTAATCATTCTTGGTCTACAACAAATTGAAATAACAGGAAATTTTGTTAAAACTAAATTTTTTGGTCTGAAAAGTCTTGTATCTAGTCCTAAAATATTAACATCATCATCTGGAATATTGTCAAAAATCATCTTCATATTTTCTGGATGAATAAAAATTGTTGATTGTTCTGTTCTATGCTTAAAAACAGCAGTAACAATATTTTCTTGCGAATCAAATTTAATTTTTGGATGTGCACTTCCACAATGAGTACAAAATGAAATTTTTTCAGAGATATGAGAAATTATTTTATCATATCCACGGATATTTTGAATTTCTAATTCATTTTTAGTAGTAAGTAAACGAAAACATTTAAAACAAAAAATTTTTAACATTGTCATTGCTTGTTTGTAATAAATTACAATAGGAATTGCTAATGAAATATGTCCAAAATGTCCAGTACAACTCCATATGTCTTTTCCGCATGTTACACAAAGTCCACCATATTCACAAACACCCATTCTAGGATCGTAAACTCCTCCTAAATCTTGAGATAATGTTGGTTTGTCGATTTCACAAACAGACATCTCTTTAATATCTTCATCTCCTAAAATACCAAATTGAATTGATTGTATTTGATGAGTTATCATTTTTTATTTTTTTTTCATTCATTCTTTTCATAGAAAGTCAAATTTTTCAAAACTAAAAAGTTTTGAAAATTAAAATTTAACAATCAGAAATTGATTGAAAATTAAATTTTTTTGTAATTTTTTTATTTTTTATAAATTCTTCAAGTTTTTCAAAATTAATTTTTTTTGTTTCTGCTAAAACAATTTCTACTTTTGAACAAGAAAATAAATTTCTAACAATTTTATGATTCAAAGATGAAATATCTATTACTTTTTCAATAAAATCTAAATTTTTGTATTTTTGAATAAGAGAATAAGATTTTACAGGACCAAATCCTTTAATATTTTGATTATAATCAGTTCCACATAAAATACAAAAATCTAACATTTCTTCTTCATTAAATTGTAATTCTTTCAAAATTTTATTCATATTTATCACTGAAAAAGAAGATTTTTCAATATTAATTTTTGTTATTATACAAGGAGTTGAACACGCTAAAACATCTGAATCTTTTGTTATGACAGCATCTGCAAAATTATTTTTGACCAAATAAGAACAAAAAATTTCTGCTTCTCCAGGAGCATAAATAACAGGAATACCAAATATTGAACATAATTCTTCAACTGTTTCAAAATCTGTTTTTGAAATATTAATTACATTATTTTTTTGTTTTGAAAGATATTCTTTTACTTTTTTTATTATTATTTTTTTTGATTTTTCTTCTTCTTCTTTTATTCTAGCTGGTAAAATTATTGATGAAGAAGTTATTTTTTTTACAACTTCTTCAATTGATTTATTTAATATTCCAGTATTTTTATAAATTTCTAATTCTTTTTCGATGGTTTCAATTCTTTCATAAACAATTCTTTTTTTTTCACGTCTTTTTTCTTTTTCTTCATTTTTTTCTATTGGACTTTCACCATCAAAAACAAGAAAAAGTAAAATATTAGCTTTTTTCATTGTTGCAAATAAATTGATGAACATTTCTTCAAAAATGTTATTAGAAGTTGTTGAAAAAGATTTGTACATGCAAATATACAAAGAAGCATCAAGTAAAAGTTTTTTATTTTCAAAATCTTTGAAAGAAATTTCTTTTTCAAATGATTGATCAAATCTTTTTAAAAATTGCTTTAAATTTTTAATTCCCATTGTTTTTGTTCTTATAAATGACTTCTTAATTCATTATTTTTTATTTTCAATTATTTAAAAAACATATAAAAAAATGTCTTCTTTTCAAAAAACAAAAAATGCATTGTTAGTAAATGAAATTCCGATAAATTCTGGAACTCCTTCGAACGAAGATTCTTTAATATATAATTCTAATACCAGACAATGGGTTTTTTCAAAAGCAATTGGATTGACTGGTCCTCAAGGAATAGAAGGAAGAATGGGACCAATTGGACCAGTTGGTGCTCGAGGTGAAATAGGACCAATTGGTCCTGGAGGTCTTCTTGGAAGAACTGGAGCTACAGGACCAACTGGTTCTTCTGGTGATGCATCAAATACAGGAGCAACTGGATCAACCGGTCCAAGTGGATCAACCGGTCCAAGTGGTGAAATTGGAACAACTGGACCAACGGGTACAATTGGATCAACAGGTCCAAGTGGATCAACTGGAGAAACTGGACCAACTGGACCAACTGGACCAACTGGAACGACTGGTAATATCGGAGAAACTGGATCAACCGGACCAATTGGACCAACTGGACCAACTGGAACGACTGGTAATATCGGAGAAACAGGAGTAACTGGACCAACTGGACCAACTGGTGATCTTGGTCCTACAGGTTCTCCAGGATTATCATCAAATACAGGAGCAACTGGAGATTCAGGTCCAACAGGACCAACAGGACCAACTGGTGAACTTGGTTCAACAGGACCAACAGGAACAACTGGTTTTACAGGACCAATTGGACCAACTGGTGAAATTGGCTCAACAGGACCAACTGGTGAAATTGGCTCAACAGGACCAACTGGTGAAATTGGCTCAACAGGACCAACTGGTGAAATTGGCTCAACAGGAC
>Ga0208227_1000111_pt1 | contig 20255 bp, 42 predicted proteins | sample LakMenEpi13Jun11_FD_150692 | JGI IMG/M metagenome (GOLD analysis project Ga0208227, IMG submission 150692) | Freshwater microbial communities from Lake Mendota, WI - 13JUN2011 deep hole epilimnion (SPAdes) | ecosystem: Environmental > Aquatic > Freshwater > Lake > Epilimnion/Euphotic zone ...
GTCATTCGAGGCTCTTCCTCGTAGCTCCAACTTGACGTCAATCGGGGCGGTGATGTTACAATTGAGTGGCATCACCGCCTCGACGTCAAACGAAAGGATTCACATGCTGGATTACGACGCTATCCGCAGTATGTTCCACCTGAAAGACGATGTGCTGGTGGATGACATGATTGTCCACGTTTCGACGGTGGATTTGTCCCTGTCTGGTTTCACCAGCAGCAAAGGTTTCGAAACTTGCCTGTTCTGGAAAGACGAGTCGGAGGTTGTCGAGTGGTACGCAACGTCTGAGCAGGCCGCAGCGGGTCACGCCGCCTGGAAGCGTGAGGCTGTCTTGTTTTACACCCTGGAAGGGATCAGAAAACGATGAAACTCGCTGTGTTGGGGCCTAATGGCATCGAAGATGCCACCTTTCATGTCCACCGTGCCGGATGCAAAGACGTGGCACGGCAGGAACGTAAGTTCCTGGTCGATAAGCACAACATCTTCGATGTTGTGTCGGAGCGCGAACTGATCGAAGACCTGTACATGGACTTCATTGGTGAGTCCCCCTACGGGGGAACTGAGGATCAGGTCACCACCTGGCTTGACTACCAGTACGAGGTGCGGTTCTTCCCCTGCACGTCGGGGATGCCGGCAGAATGAGGCTGCTGGTAGCTGCGCTGATGATCGTGGGGACGGTGGCCGGATGTGGTCACCGTCCCCCGCTGGAAGATGAACCTGGCTGGAACTGCCAAACACAAGGCAATAAGGTCTGTGGCCTGCTGGTTTGACATCAAACAAGGATTGGAGTGTACAATGGAGGACGAAATCAACCCGTTCTACCGCCTCGCTGAAGAGGAATGGGAGTGGTTTCTGGACATGCTCGAACGTCCCGCTAGGGATTGCCCGAAGCTGCGAAACCTGATGAACAGCAAGCCGATCTGGGAGGACAACGAATGAAGGTTTTCGTGTATTGGAACCTGCACAAAGGCATGTGGTCTGTGAAGGCGCTCGAAGGCCCGGACAAGGGCCGCGTCATCATGCGAACGGAGCAGGTTTTGCTCACCGACGCTGAGTCGAAGGTCAGCGAGGCTGGACGCCAGCGAGTCTTGCGTGAGCGGAAGAAGAACGTCCACGCCGGCATGGTGGGTCAACTCGTTGACCGCACCGACCACCGCTGGGAGAACTTCAGCAACGCGGTTCAGCAGGTTGGGTTGCAGGTCACCTACAACCCCTACAAATACACCAGCTTTGTGTACCTCAACGGTGAGGTTCCGTTCGACGGCAGTTTCTACGCATTGCTGACACCGTGGGGCCGCGTCTTTGTGGCCTGACTTGACATCAAACGAACCAACATGGGAGGATGAGGATATGAACAGCGGCAGGGAACACGATGATCGGCGGAAGGCTCAGGCTGCCGCTGCTCGTAAGCCTAAGAACAAGGCCCGTGCCCGGAAGTACCCCGGCAAGGGCGAGCGTTCCGACTGGAAGAAGGAGGTGTAGCTGTGGAGAAAGTTGACCCGAAAAGCTGCCCGGTGTGTACGCCTAGCTGGTACAGGTATTCGCCGGCACATAAGGCGCAGTGTTCGGGCTGCGGATTCAGGCTTGATACCAACCAATTTGTTCGGACTATTCGGAAGAAGGTCTAACCATGCCGTTTGTGTGGTCAGCAGACGATGCTGACGAAATCTGGTTCGAAGGCGAAGATGACTTCTGCCTGTTGTGTGAGGGCGAGGACTGCCCGTGGTGCGGAGGCACCATTAACGAATACGAGGAAGGTTACGGATATGAAACCGATTGACGCACTTAGAGTTCTGTGGGATGCAGGCTACGCAGTAGCCGCGTTTACACCTGAGGAATTGAGGGGAGCTGACCCTGATCGGGTAGCCGACCTGATGTGTGAACACGGATGGTATGCCATAGATAGCTTGAACTACGAGGAGAACGAATGAACGTGATGAACCTGCGCGACAACCTGCCCGAAGGCACCGTCGCCGCCGTAGTACAGTCCCGTGCCGGCCTATGCACAGACGAGTTTTACCACCAGTTCGTTTCCGACGCAACGGAAATCGTGTCCGGTGCGCGTGGTGAACCGTGGTGGGATTTGATGCAACTTGCCGACGCCGCATTCGACATCGAAGATGTGGAGGATCGCATCGAAACGCTCGAACGCTACGTTGACATTGCGGAGCGTGCCCTCATCGTTGAGGGCTACAACGTGAACTGGGATGATGGCTACGCCATTTACCGCTGATTTGACTTCAAACAACCGACCGACTACAATTCAAACCATCAACCGGCCAACAGGCCACAACGAAAGGTACTACCACCATGCCTAACTACGGCATCAGCAACATCATCATTGGCAAGACCTCCAACCGTGCCACCGCATCACCGCGTGGCGGCTGGATGGGACAGGGCGAGGTTATCGCCTCCTACGAGGGTGCGATCCCCCGTCAGGCTGTGCAAGACCTCATTGCGTGGGAGCCGATCAAGGTTCCGTCCGCCAACCTCATCCCCGTCGATGACGTGGCCCTCGCGGATACCGTGCTGCCTGACGGCACCCCGGCCATGACCCGCATCGTAGATGGTGTGAAGTCGATTGTTCGTTCGGACACGTTCGCCAACCTGGGACGGTTCAACGATGACTTCAACGGTGCCAGCTACGCATCCCTTGAGGAGCGCACCTACGAGGCTACTGGCGGTGCCCCGGCGCTCGCCGTGGGCGAGTTGAACGGTGGACGCCAGTTCTTCATCCAGTACGGCATGGATGAGAACCTGCACGATGGCACTACGGGCCTGGATTTCATGCCTTACCTGTTGTTCCAGTCCTCGCTGGACGGTTCGCTTGCGAACACTTGGTCGCGTGGCAGCATCATTGCGAAGTGCGACAACATGTTCCCGCAAATCCGCCGGGAGGCGCGTAGCAACTCCCAGGTTAAGTTCAAGCGTTCACGGTTCTCTGCTGAGCGCATGGACAATCTGCCGGCGTTGCTGGGTGTGCAGGCCCAGAACACCCAAGATTTCGCCCGTCACATGGTGCGGATTCCGGTGTCTCGTCAGCAGTTCGTTGACACGATGAACCTGCTGGTGGCTTTGCCTGACCCGGAGAAGGTGTCGAAGGCTGCGGTGACCCGTGTCCAGAACAAGCGCGACACCATCGACGCCTTGTACCAGAACAGCCCTATGGTGGCTGACTGGAACGGCACCGCGTTCGGTGTGTTCCAGGCGTTCAACACCTACCAGAACCGCGAGGTTCAGGTTCGTGGTGCTAACCGCATCGACCGCCAGTTCGACCGGGTTCTGCGCGGCGTCACCGCCGACGAGGATGCGGCCACGCTGGACGCTCTTGAGCGTGTGTTGGGCCGCGAGTTGGTTGCGGTCTAGTTCCCTACGGGGGAGGGCAATTCGCCCTCCCCCTTGACATCAAACGATAGGTATGGATAATGGGTATGGCTGAGTACGAGTTCAATCACATCTTCGACACCGCCGCTGTGGTCTGGTCAGGTTTCGAAGACGCTGACCTGCGCGACGGTGTGCTTCATCTGGCTGCGGAGCTTCTGCTGCCGGATACGGAGCAGGACTACGCCGTGGTGGTGTTGCGGTATGCGTTCCGTGGCGCTACGGGGATGCACTGATGACCTGCTCACACGGCGACGATTGCCGGCACTGCTTGAAAGACCTGTTCGACCGACACATCAACAAAGGAGAAATGAAATGACCGACACCGTAACGATTCTCAAGCGCACCACCACCGCAGGCGACACGATCTACCGGGCGCACTGCAACCGCTGCCTGAAAGACCTGCTGGGCAAGCACGGCTCCGACACTGCGGTGACGAAGAGCACCGTGGTCAAGTGGGCGCAGGATCACCTGTCCAAGCACGAGTTCCGGGCGACGTGGCCTGAGCGGATGGTCAGCTACGGCTACGAGATTGCCGGCACTATCGAATTGGAGGCGTAATGGCTTGGGAAGTAGTGAAACCTGTCCGCTACTACAAGGTTGAACTGGTGGTATCCACCGACGAGTGGAACCAGCAAGACCTGATCGACGTGTGCTGGTACACGTTCACCGGGCATGACAACCTCACGCTCGTTCAAAACATCGTCTACTCCGTAGACGGTGCCCAATACGAAGAGGAAGAGGATGCCTGACTATTCGAGGTTTAAACCCGCCGTCAAGCGGTGGGATGTGTATGACGCCGCCGATCACCTGGACGACATTTCGCCGGCACTTTACCGGGCCTTCGAGATGAAGGACTGGAACGAAGTCATCAAGCTGGCTGAGTACGTCAGCGAGTGGGCCGACAAGCTGTGGGCCATGTCAGTACGCGAGGGTCAAATCGGCCCCGCGCCTTTCTATCAGGAGGTTTAACTGTGTTCACAATCAAGGGCGAAGATATGGCGGAACTGCTGCGTTGGCTGCACATTGCGCGTGTAGACATCAACGCCTACCTCCAAGCGGAGGAGTCGGGTGACTTCTGCGAGGAACACCTCGCGGATTTAGCGTCGGAGGCGGGTGGCGCCGCAGGCGTCTTCTGCACCACCGTGGAGAGGTTGCTATTCGATAAGGAGAACTGGTCTAAATGACCCGATTCGTAGGCGCTGTGCTTGTTGGCCTACTCCTGTTGTGTTACACCACGCCCGACGCGGACGCAGCCCGCGTCGGGGCAGTGACCTTGGTCACTGAGTGAAACAAACGCTTGATGCAACACCCATATAAGGGGGGTAGTTCTTCTGTAAGCCGGGGGAGGTTTTAGACCTCCCCCGGCTTAAGTTAACTTATTCTTCAAGACCGTTAGATAACGCCTGTTCAGCACACCCGCACACGATTTGACGTAATTTGCGAGCGTGTGGTTAGATGCAGGCAAGCCAATTGACAGCAAACAATTTGCCGGCTAGAATAATTGGCATGACAAACAAAAACCCATTCGGGGAGGGCGAGCTTCCTGAGCTTTCCCTGTCCGTGATCGAACAACTGAAGCAGAAAGGCTTCACAGGCTCAGACATAGCACGGCTGTACGGAGTGTCGCGACAAGCAGTCTCATGGCACTCACGCACCTACAACGGCACACGCACACCACGCCAGCAGGTGCTTGAAGACAACTTCCCGTGGACGGTCAGCAAAGAACAAGAGCGTTGCTCCGCTCACCGCAGACTCCGCGATCACGGGGAATACATGGTCACAGGTGGCAAGGGTATGTCTGAGGACAAACTCAGCCGTCTGCGTGGCTTTTACAAAATGCTCAAGGATCAGGTACTTGAGTATGATCCGGCGTTGCCGCCGATAGACGGCTTCGCCTCCAACGGTGGGTTCGCCCTCCGTCGCCGCACCAAACGCGACGGTGACCTACTCATCCGGGTCAACAAGCACACCAACTTGTCAGACCAAGGCCGCATGATTTGGAGGTTCCCACCTAGGGAGCCGTAACGGAAAGAGATATGCCAGTGACCTGCACCGCTAACACAGGGTTATTCACACGTTTCGAGCAATGCTGGTTCTCAGCAGTCGAAACAGTGTGTGAGCAGGGGGGAAGATACATGATCGTGTACCGGAGCGTGTTAGTCGAGGACACAGACGTGATGTTTACGGATGTGGCTGACATGCTCCGGGCCGCGACACTAGTGGTCAGCGACACCGTTGACGATGACAACATGATGTTTGGGAGGGCCGTGTGGCAACTGTGGGAACTGTAGAACACCGTTCGGTGTCTCAGATAAAGCTGTATGAGCGTTGCCCTCAGGCGTACAAGCTTTCGCGCATCGACAAGGTGTGGCAAAGGCCGGCAGCGTGGCTGGCGCAAGGGTCTGCGGTGCATGAGGCCGCTGAAGCCTACGAGCGGTCAGGCCGCACCATGACCGTTGAGGACGCGCAAGAAGTGTTCCGCGAATCGTATGCCTCGCATATTGGTGAGGCATGTGAGGTCACGCCTAACTTCCAGGCGTGGTTTGCGTCGGGGCCTTACCACGGCGAACTTGACATCGAACGAAGGTTCCAGATCGGGTTGGATCAGGTGGTGAAGTACATCGACTGGTACAACAGCCACCCGACTGAGGTAATCTGGATCGCACCTGACGGCACGCCGGGTATTGAACTGGGTTTCGACATCAACCTGGATGGTGTGCCGATTCGAGGCTTCATCGACGCGGTTATCAGTTCGCAAGGCGTGACTGTTGTCCGCGATAATAAGACCGGGAATCATCCCGGTGATGACTTCCAGTTAGCTGTTTACGCAATAGCTTTGGCTGAGTCCTATGGGACGAGGCCGCTGTGGGGCGACTACTGGATGGGCCGCACCGGGAAGCCCACGCTTCCGCTGATGCTGAATGAGTGGACACGCGAGAAGGTGTCCGCGAAGTTCCGCGAGCTTGAAGACAACATCCAAGCCGGCAACTTCGAGGCAACGCCTGAGGCGTCGAAGTGCCGATTTTGTGACGTGGCCTGGGCCTGTGACTACGCTGTGTAAGGAGATTTGACATCAAACAAGAATTGCCTACACTAATGACATACGAAGACATCGTTCTCTACCACAAGGGCGACGATTCGTTGACGAAATACGTTAAGGCTGTGGGCACATACAACCCGCCGTCTGGCAGGCCGATCCCGTTATGGGCGGCTGATGACATCGTGGAGAAATGCGAACAAGGGCACCTGCTGCACTGCCTAGGAGCGGAGTGCAAGACGTGCGGGTTCCTACAACGAATAGGGAGGCTTGATGGAGTACCGCAAGAGAATTGAGCTAGACACCAGCACCGACTACTGGTTCGTGGAGCTAGGCCAGTTGCACCGTCTGACAGGTGACTCTTCGTGGCCGTTTCCTACGGAGGTCGCGGCCAGGAAGTTCGCGGTTGCGAATAAGAACCTCGCGAAGCAGAAGTATGGGCAGGAGCGCGACGTGAGGATCAGGTTCCCTGACGGCACAACGGAGGAGATTGGTTATGAGTAAAGAAGACTATGAGATGCAACCGGTGGTGCTTCTTGAAATCACGCTGAAGCGGACGATCTTCCCTGACGGGAAACAAGGTTTCGCTATGGACACACCTGAAGAGTTTTCGTTCCTCGAAGCGTTAGGGCTGATGGAGGTAGCGAAGTGGAAGCTGCACCAGCAGATGACCCAACTGTACGGAGGTTAGATGTTCACACTCGCGCAATCGTTATTCATCAAAGGTAACGCCGGTAATCCTCTTCCTACGGTGTGGGATTCGCTTGAGATGCGTGGCACCCGGTTCCTGCGCGGCCAGCTAGCCCTGGTCTGCGCGGGGCCTGGTGTGGGCAAGTCCGCGCTGATCCTGACGTATGCGTTGCAGGCGAAGGTTCCGACGTTGTATTTCTCAGCGGACTCTGATGCGTTCACCCAGTTATCCCGCTCGTTGTCGGTGCTGACGGGTGACCGGATGGATGCGTCGGTGCGTATGGTGCGTGCCGGCGATTTAGGTGAGGCGGGGGAGTTGTTCGCGGATATCCCTATCCGATTCAACTACGCGGCTTCGCCCTCGTTGGATCAGATCGAAATGTCGATGCGTTCATATGAGGAGGTCTACGGAGACTTCCCGGCGCTGGTGGTCATCGACAACGTGACCAATGTCCGCACCGGAGGCGACAACGATGATGACCCGTTCAGCGGCCTTGAGGCGCTGATGGATTACCTGCACGATATGGCCCGGTCTACCGGTGCCTGTGTTGTCGGGTTGCACCACGTCACAGGCGGCTACAACGATGCAGACCGCCCGATCCCGCTGTCTGGTGTGAAGGGCCAGATCGCCCGTGTACCGGAGATGGTGTTGACGCTGCATAAGCAGACCGACGAGTTCGGGCCTCACCTGTTGTGTGTGTCAACCGTGAAGAACCGTGGAGGTAAGGCTGACCCGTCAGGTTCGGAGTATGTCTCCTTGACATTCAACGGAGACACCATGCAAATTAAGGACGATAAATGAACTTTGATCTGATGTTCACAATAGCGTTGTTTATTTGGATAACAGTTCTCTCGCTGATGGCGTGGGTGGCTGCCGAATGATCCCTAGTATCGCATTAGGTGTCGGGCTGGTCATCCTGCTATTCGTATGGTTTGACTGGTACACCGCACGGGAAACAGATCGTGAGATTCGAAAGTTCTTCGATGACCACGATCAGGCGTAGGCCGGCAAACCGATCCCAGGATCGGTCACACAAACGCCGATCATGCATCGACTGCGCCGACGAAGGTGTCACCACGTCGCGGAAGGCTCCACATCCAGGCCCCAGGTGCGCTACGCACCACCGGGCGAAACGAGCTAACCGGCGTGCCACCACCCAAGAGACACGGTGGATGCAGGTGTACGGCATCACCGCCCAAGAGTATTGGGCGATCTACGAACACCAAGGCAAGAAGTGTTACATCTGTCAGCGAGCCACAGGCACCCGTAAACGCCTCTCAGTCGATCACTGCCACAAAACAGGTATCGTCAGAGGGTTGTTATGCCAACGCTGCAACCGGGACGTTCTGGGGCATCTGAGGGACGATCCTGACGCATTCAGACGCGGCCAGGAATATCTGCGTAACCCACCGGCTGTTATAGTCATTGGGGAACGAGTAGTTCCTGAGACTTGACATCAAACAATTGAAAGGTGATGAGATGAGACTCCTCGACTTATACTGCGGTGCTGGTGGGGCCGGAATGGGCTACCACAACGCAGGCTTCGAGGTTGTGGGTGTGGACATCAACCCGCAGAAGAACTACCCATTCGAGTTCCACCAGGCTGATGCCCTTGAGTTCCTGAAGGAGCATGGGCATGAGTTCGACGCGATCCACGCATCACCGCCGTGCCAGCGGCACTCCGCTATGTCCAACTGCCGGCCTGGTCTTGCCGACGAGTACCCGGACTTGGTGGCACCTACCCGCGATCTACTGGAAGCATCCGGTAAGCCGTGGGTCATTGAGAACGTGGTGGGTTCACCTTTGGTCAACCCGATCACCCTGTGCGGGACGATGTTCGGGCGGGAACTGTACCGTCACCGGCTGTTCGAGTCATCGTTTTATATGGATGAACCTGAACACCCGAAGCATGTCATTCCCGCATCCAAGGCTGGGCACTGGAAGCCGGGAACGGTCATGTCGGTGTCTGGGCATATCGCACCTATCGCGAAGGCTCGCGACATCATGGGCATCGACTGGACGAACCGTGAGGAGCTAGCTGAGTCGATCCCCCCGTACTTCACTGAGTATGTGGGCCGTTGGGTCAGGGCTGAGATTGCCTTGACATCACACGATGGGTAGGCATCACGGGAAGTTCCGGTGGAAGAAGTATTCGAAATACAAAGGGAACCTGCGCGACTACTGGACGAGGAGCGACAGAAAAGGTGACCGGCACAGAAGGGACGATGATGACCGAAGCGTTGATAACGCAGGTGATCCGCAGGTATCACCCTGAATGGTCACCACCCGCCGACAACGGCAGGGAGTGGGTGAAGGCGCTGTGCCCGTTCCACGGGGACTCAGTGGCCTCAGCCGGTGTCTCGTACCGGCATGACGCATTCAAATGTTTGGCGTGCCCAGTGAAAGGTGACGCGATAGCACTCATCAAGGACCAGGAAGGAGTCGGATATGCAGAAGCTTTCCGAATCGCAGAAGAACTTTCTGCGGGAAGCTACGGAGAAGTACCACGCCAATATCGACGGCAGCCCAGCCGACGAGTATTTGCGGAGCAGAGGGCTGGCGTTCCCGTCGATCCGCAACGCGGTGAACAGGTTCCGCCTGGGATACGTGGACGATCCTCTCCCTGGACATGAGATGTACAAAGGGTTCCTGGCGATACCGTATCTGCGGTATTCGCAGGAGCATGAGTGGGCGGTTGTGTCGATCCGGTTCCGGTGCGTAGAAGACCACGCGCACCAGGGTCACGGGAAGTACATGACCGCCGCCGGGGATCGTCCCCGGCTGTATAACACGTTGGCTCTGCTTAGGCAGGCTCCGACTATCGCTATCACCGAAGGTGAGTTCGATGCGATTACCGCGCAGGTAGCAGGATTGCCGGCGGTTGGGGTTCCGGGTGCGGCTGCGTGGCAGCCACACTTTCGTGAACCGTTCCTGGGATACCGGGAGGTGTTCGTCCTCTCAGATGGGGACGATGCCGGGATGCAGTTCGCGAACACGGTGGCCGCTTCGCTACCTAACGCGAAGATCATCCCAATGCCACCAGGCGAGGACGTGAACTCGTTTGTGGTGCAGAACAATCCGAAAGCTCTACTCGAAAGGACCAGACGTTGATTACGGTGTATACACAGCCGGGGTGCCGCCCGTGCAAGCGGGTGTTGTCGAAGCTGCTCGACGCGGGACTACCGCACCGTGCGGTCGATGTAACCACCGACCCACTCGCGAAGCAGACGCTTGTTGATATGAACGCGAAGTCTGTGCCTGTGGTGATCGCTGACGGCTACCAACCTATCGTCGGATACCAGCCTGACCTGCTGAAATACCTGATCGACACTTATCAACTTGACATCAAACATGTGAGAGGGCAAGATGCCGTTCAGGTTTGAGGTTTCAATCGGGTTCGAAATGCCCAGGTGGGTTGAGTGGATGCACGATTACGTCTGGGCGGGAGAAGATGAAGATGACTGACGATTACGAAGACGAATACTACGAAGACGAAGACGATGACGGCTATGGTGCCTGGTTCGACCTCGCGGTCAATGGTTGGAGCAGGTCAGATCAACGATACGTTGACGATGGCGACTACTACTACGGGGACGAAGATGAGTAGCGTCACCCTCACCCAATACGAACTGGACATGGCTGCCACCGTAGGTGTTCGCAGACAGGTGTCGGCTGTGGCCTCCGGGCGGAAACACCAGCACGGCATGTCATTCGAGGATGGGTGGCGTGCCCACATCGAAGGCGCGTGCGGCGAGCTAGCGTTAGCGAAATACCTGGGGAAGTATTGGGACGGATCGGTTGACACGTTTCGGTCACTGCCTGACCTGGGGAACATCGAAATACGCACCAGGAGTAAGCCGTATTACGAGTTGATCGTCCGCGAGGACGATGACCCGTCGAAGGTTTACGTGTTGGTGACCGGGTTCGCACCTGACTATCAGATTCGTGGATGGATCAGAGGCGCAGACGCACGCCGCGACGAGTGGCTGCAAGCACACGGCGGAAGACCGCCGGCATGGTTCGTCCCCCACGACGCCTTGACATCAATCAAAAGGAAGACTAATGTCTGATCCTATAAGCCCCGACCACTACCAGTTCGACGGCATCCAGGTCATCGACCTGACTGAGCAGATGAACTTCAACAGGGGCAACGTCATCAAGTATGTGGCGCGTGCGGGACGCAAGGACCCGCAGCGTGAGATTGAGGATTTGAAGAAGGCCAGGTTCTACCTGACCCGTGAGCTAGGGAGGTTGACATCAAACGGATCGTAGTTATCTCAGACACCCAACTGCCCTACGATGACCGACGCGCACTGAAGGCGGTCATCAGGTTCATTGGGGATTACCAGCCGGATGAGGTCATCCATATCGGTGACCTGATGGACTTCCCGCAACCGTCAAGGTGGACGAAGGGCACACAAGGCGAGTTTGAGGGCAGTGTGTTCAAAGACTGCGAGGACGCAAAGAAACGCCTCCTGGGGCCTCTGAGGGCTGTTTATGACGGCCCTGTGGGTGTCCACGAAGGCAACCATGATCTGCGTCCACGCGAATACCTCGCACGGTACTCGCCGGCACTCGCACAATCCAACGCTTTCGACTTCGATGTGCTGCTGGATTTCAACGGATTCGGGATCAGGGTTCTGCCTGAGGTCAACCCGGTAGCACCAGGGTGGGTGACCACACACGGGCACAAGGGGCAGATCACGCTCTCGCGTAACGGCGGCTACACCGCGCTGGGCGCTGCGAAGAAGTTCACGAAGTCTGTGGTGATGGGGCACACGCACCGCCTGGGGTTGGTGCATGACACCACCGGCTACGGCGGCGAGGTCAAGCAGTGGGTGACCGGCATGGAAGTCGGGAACCTGATGGATATGAAGAAGGCACACTATTTGAAAGGCGGTACAGCTAACTGGCAGCAAGGCTTCGGTTTGTTGAAGATCGACCGTAAGCATGTGAAAGCTGAAACGGTTCCGATCAAAGAGGGACGATTCATTGTTGACAACTCAACCTGGGAGCTAACTTGACATCAAACATGACATACGAAGAACGATGGGCGCGTCGGGATGCGAAGCTGAAGGAGCGTCTGGCTGACATCCCATCCAGGTTCACGAACGAGGCGCTGTATGAGGAGCGCCCTGTCGGTGTGGCGGTGCAGAACGCGGAGCAGGACTTCTTCGGCACCAGTTTCACCGTGTTTCAGCAGCAGGTCCGTAAGGCCGCGAAGACGGTGGCGTGGCAGTGGCCGGGTGTGCTGGATGCGGAGGAAGCGGAGCAGGAGTTGTGGGTTCAGTTGATGGAGTCGCCGGGGAGCGTGGCGAAGCTCCGCGACGAGTTCACTGACCAAACCCGTGTCAGCGCACTCATCAGCATGGGGCATCAGATCGCTAACAAAACCTTCACCGCAAACGAGATAGCCGCCGGCAATTTCCGGTATTCGGTGAATCAGGTGAAGGACATCCTGAAGCAGTCCGCTGAACGTGAACGGAACCCTGAGGCGAAGCCGGTGATGAGGTCCGCGCTGAAGGACCTTGAGGCTGGGATGCAACGGCTGAAAGATAAAAACGCCGGATATGCGGATGCGATTGTTGCCCGATACCGCAATGGGAAGGTCCCCGCACGCGGTGCGGATACCGTGAAGTTGTCAAGGGCGCTGACCGCCTTGACAACAAACATGAATCGGGCGCACAAGCAGCAGCATGTGGTTCGCCCAGAAGGTCCGGGCACGCGGAAAGTCATCTCTACGGAACACGCCAAAGTGATTTCCCATAAGCAGTACAACGGCGAAGCTGCGTACCCTAGCCCCGGTCAAAGCCCTGCTTGGACAAGTTTTATGTACATGGATACGGCTAGTTACAAATGAACATCATGGATGAGTTGTTCAATGGGATGGGCCGATCCGAATTGTATCGGGCCTGCCTATTCCCAGACATTTTCAAGCACGAAAAACCAATGCTGATAAACAACTGGTCGCGTGTTGACCTGGAAATGTTTTGCGGCATTTACTTGAAAGGAACTGCATGACAGACATCAACTGGGGACCTACCGGTGAGCTTGTGTACAACCGGACATACTCGCGGGTGAAGCCTGACGGGTCACGCGAAACGTGGCCCGAAACGGTGGAGCGTGTGGTGGACGGGAACCTGGGACTCGTTGACGCGAAGCACCACCTGAAAGGTGAACGCGAAGACCTCATCGACATGATGACGAAGTTCCAGATTCTCCCCGCAGGACGGCACATCTGGGCATCAGGTGTGAAGAACGCGCAGCACTTGTTCAACTGCTGGGTGGCCGGGTGGACTAAGAACCCGTCTGAGCATTTCGAATTCACGTTTATGCGGTTGATGGAAGGCGGCGGGGTTGGTGCTAACTACTCCAACTACAACCTGACCGATTTGCCACCCGTCCGCAATGCGCTGAAGGTCGAAATCGTCTGCGACGAAGATCATCCCGACTACCGGGAGCTTGAGAAAGACGGGTTGCTGTCCCAGGCGTACTCACCTGAGTGGACCGGTGCCTTTCAGGTGGAGGACTCCCGCGAGGGTTGGGCTGCGGCGTTGGTCGATCTGATCGACACCCACTACCGCGAGGGTGTGGAACACGATCACCGGGTGTATGACGTGTCCAGGGTTCGTCACGCTGGTGCGGCGTTGAAGACATTCGGTGGCAGGGCATCAGGGCCGCTGCCGTTGGCGAAGATGCTGCACACGGTGTCCACGATCCTGAGCGAGTTGCAAGGCGTGTACCTCGACGGTATCGGCGCAATGGAAATCGACCACGCTATCGCACAGTGTGTGGTTGCCGGCGGTGTGCGCCGAAGCGCACGTATGGCAATGATGCATTGGGCTGACCCTCAGATCGAACAGTTCATCAACATCAAACAGGAGTCGCTGTCGCATTGGACAACGAACATCTCCGTAGAGGTCGATGACACGTTTTGGTATCAGGCCAAACAAGGTGACGCCTGGTTAGCGTCCAGGGTGCTGAAGCAGATCACCGCCGGGATGGTCAAGAACGGTGAACCCGGCTTCTGGGACAGCAGCCTCTCGAACGTGGGTGAACCTAACCGGGTGGTCTGCACCAACCCGTGCGGTGAAATCACGTTGGAGCCTTGGGAGCCTTGCAATCTGGGGCATGTGAACCTTGCTGGGTTCGTGAACCACCAGGGCAAGGTGGACTCGTTGGGGATGTATAAGGCTCACCGGCTGATGACGCGGTTCCTGATCCGGGCGACGTTCTCTGAGGTTGGTGACCCGAAATCCCGTGAGGTTCTGGACCGTAACCGCCGTATCGGTGTCGGACACTTTGGTGTCGCATCGTTCGTCGCCATGACCGGGCTGAAGTATTCGAAGGCCCCGAAGGATAAGCAGTTCAGGCAGATGCTCCGCGAGCTAGCGCATTGTGTGGACTCATCCGCAGAAGCGTATTCGCATGATCTGCGTATCCCGGTTCCGGTGAAGAAACGGACGATTGCACCTACCGGCACGATTGCGAAGATGCCTGGTGTGTCTGAGGGTGTGCATCCGATCTTCGCCCGGTTCTTCATCCGCCGCATCCGGTTGTCGAAGGTTGACCCTAACCAGATGGAGATGGTGAAGAAGTACCACGAAGAGGGTTATCTCGTTGAGGATGACATGTACGCAGATAACACTGCGGTCATCAGCATCCCGACGAAGGACACACTCGTTCAGGCTGTTGAGGACATCTACGGCGACGAAGCTTCATCGTTGGTTGAAGCCGCAGATGACTTGACATTACACGACATGCTTGGATTCCAGGCGTTGTACCAGCAGTGCTGGGCCGACAATGCGGTGTCATTCACCGCGAACGTCGATCCCCAGAAGTATGCGCCGCTGCATGTCGAATCGCAGATCAGGGAGTTCGCCGGAATCCTCAAGGGCGCAACGATTTTCCCTGAAGCGTCTATGCCTCAGGCTCCGTATCAGCGTATCGAACGCTGGGAGTACGAGTCTGCTGTCGCCAAACAGGTGGCAGATGGAGTTGACGAGGAATGCGCTAACGGCGCGTGCCCCGTCAGATGAGCGTCAGCATTTCCGCTGCCGCTAACCCAACAAGTAAGGAAATCACTACATTGACCGAAGTTGAAGTTGATCCGTTCACCGACGTTGCTGACACCGCTGAGGATCAGGGGTTCGACGCACCGCCGCCTGAGGCACCCAAGAAGGTGCCGGCAAAGAAGCCGGTGGTGAAGCCTGCTGTTAGCACCGACGCTGACGGCAAGGTGACGATGACCCTGAAGGGTGGTTCGGGTTTCGATGCGCCGTGGGTTGTGATTCACGCCGCTGACATCCCCGACGCATACGAGCAGCTTTCCGGCGATAACGCCGCGCTGCTGGTGGAAGTGATGAACAAGGTGGCGAAGGCCAGCAAGTATTTCAACGGTCTGTACTTGGTGGGCACCGACACCAACGGGAACATCCAGACCTCTGCTGGGCCGCGTCAGGGTGCGCCGCGTCAGTCGCAGCAGCCGCCTGCTGGGGCACCGGAATGCCCTCCGGGTTGGGAGTTCAAGTCCGGTGTGTCGAAGAACACCGGCAAGCCGTGGAAGGGGTTCTTCCCCCCACGCGGCTCTGATGAGAAGCCGCTGTTTTTCAACTGACGGCTTGACATCAAACGGGTGGCCCCGGCTTCGGCTGGGGCCACCCGCCCACCGGGAAAGGAGCGGCTATGGCTACGCACGAAACACAACTAGCGGGTAAGCCGCTACTCATCCATGTAGCGGAATCAGAAGACGATCTTGAGGGGTTCCGCGACTTCATCCGGGCGAACCTACGGATACTCGCCTGCGACTCCGAAACCACCGGACTCGACATCTACTCCGACGAGTTCCGGTTGCGGGTGGTGCAGTTCGGCAACCACGAAGAAGCATGGGTGATCCCGGTGGAACGCGGCGGCAGATATAACGCCGACGTTATAAAGGCGCTGCGCGGTGTGCAGCAACTTGTGTTCCACAACGCATCCTTCGACCTTCAGGTGTTCGACCGCCACCTAGGTGTGCGGATGGAGGATTTGTGGCCGAAGATCACAGACACCCGCATCCTCGCCCATCTGGTTGATCCTCGCGGACGTGAGGAGGGCGGCACCGGGCACGGGTTGGAAGACCTCACCCGCCACTACCTTGACCCTGATATCGCAGACAATGTGAAGGGGTTGATGGCTGTTCTCGCCAGGGAACACAAGGTGAAGAAAGATGAAATCTGGAAGGTCATCGACTTCAACCACCCGCAGTACCAGTTGTATGCGGGTATGGACACGATCTTGACGGCGAACCTGTACCGACGCCTCCGACCGTTGGTGCCGGCAGAAGCAGGCACCCTCGTCAGGTACGAACACAAACTCGCTGAAGTGTGTTCGAGTATGGAACGCACCGGGTTCCTGCTCGACGTGGACTACACCAAAGACCTGTCGGAGCGGCTGCTCGAAGAGGAGTTGGCGTATGAAGGTCAAGCCGTCCACATGGGATGCGAGAACATTTATTCAACTGAACAAGTAGCTGATGTGTTGGAGGCCAGGGGTGTGGTCATCACAGGCCGCACACCCACCGGTAAACGCAAGGTCGATAAGAAGCTCCTCAGCGACCTGTGCGGGTCAGGCGACGAGTTTGCCGTCGCGGTCCAGCGTGCGAAACGTGCAAGGAAGTGGCGCACCACATGGGTTGACGGGTTCCTCCAACGAGTAGATAAGGATGACAGGTGCCACGCAGCAATCAACCCGCTCAGGGCGAGGACGGCACGTATGTCGATCACCGGGATACCCGCTCAGACGTTACCGGCTGGCGACTGGATGATCCGCCGCTGTTTCTTAGCCGATCCTGGGCACGTTATTGCTTCTGTGGATTACCAGACCCAGGAGTTGCGTGTACTTGCGGCGATATCGGGGGACCGGACGATGCAGCAGGCGTTCCGCACGAACGCCGACCTGCACCAGATCACCGCTGATGCATCAGGCGTGGACCGCAAGATCGGGAAGATGGTGAACTTCGCCTACGTCTACGGCTCCGGTCCCAGGAACATAGCGGAGCAAGGCGGTATCACGGTTGAGACAGCACGCAATGTGATTGCCGGCTTCGAGAAATCGTATCCGAAGGTGAAGCAGCTATCGGACAAGCTGCAACAATTCGCACGCAGGAACGGGTATGTGACCACACCATTCGGGAGGAAACTTCCGGTCGATCCTCAGCGCCCGTATTCGGCGCTGAACTATATGGTGCAGTCATCGTCACGGGATATCACCGCACAGGCGCTACTGCGCCTGCACGATAAGGGGTTCACCCCATACCTGCGGTTACCGATCCACGACGAAGTGCTGTTATCAGTTCCAACTGATAAAGCGGAATGGGGTGCCCGACGAGTCGGGGAAATCATGGCAACCACCTTCCAAGGTGTGTACATAGGCACCGGCCCGGAGGTTGGTGGTAGGTCATGGGGTTCGCTTTATGGGGCGGACCTTTGACATCAAACGAAAGGAACACAATGGACGAACGTGAACTAGCCGACAAGCTGTACCAACAATGGTCTAAGACAGAGGACCCGCAAGACCCGGAGTGGTGTCAAATGATCTTCGACGCATTCCCGCAGATTGTGCGGCAATACAACACCGCGCTGGACGAAGCTGACCGGGCCGATCACAGCAAAGACTCCCGCGAATGCCGGATCGCGGAACTGGAAATGGAACTGTCTGAGGCGAACTACATCAATTCCAGGTTGCGTAACGAGTTCGCGGAGGAACTAGCGAACGTCGCGGAATTGCAATCGGAAGTCGAAACACTCAAAGCTGATCTGGAAGGGCTGATCGCAGGATGATCGCAATAACCGCGCTCGTAGGCGCACTGATCCTCGCCGGGGTAGGCGTATTTGCCTATTTCGGGGGGTATTGGTATCAGCTTCTCAGCGGCAAGGATGAGGATGAATGACAGACCCGACTGGGATGACTACTTCATGGGAATCGCCCGAAGTGTCTCCCGGCGATCTGATTGTCATAGAGACAAAGTTGGGGCCGTTGTTGTTAAGGATCGACGGATCAGAGCCACCGGATATAACGGCGCACCTTCAGGCAGCCCTGGATGCGATACGTGCCCTCGCCGTGTGTCTAACGTCGCCCCTGGAAGCTCCTATGACAACTGTGTCGCTGTTCATGCAGAAGCGAATGCACTCATCTACTGCGACAGAGAAGACCTAGTAGGTGCCACGTTGTACGTCACCCGCGAACCCTGCTACGCCTGCGACAAACTGATCCAAGCTGCCGGCGTTCACGCGGTGGTGTGGCCTGACCCGAAGGAAGTTGGGAATGAGTGAGTTGCCTGGATGCCCCTGTTCAATCTGTGAGGCAGAGGACGCCACCCCCCATTGGACGGCTGAAATGATTCGTCAACAGATAGTCGTAGGTGTAGACGATGAGTGACCTACGCACCCGCATCGCCGCCGTGATAGCTAGACACCGCATGGACAGGTCGAATTACGAGATGGCCGACGCGGTCATCGCGGAACTCGGGCTAGAAGAAGAACTGACCTACGGCGGCACGGTGCGCCGCTACGTCACCGACTGGAAGGCCGACAATGAAACTGACTGAACTGATCTTGGAACTCCACACGATCATGCTGAAAGAAGGGAACCTGGACGTATACACGGTGCAAGGCTGCGGCTGCTGTGATGGTCACTCAGAACCCGAAGTCAACATGCGTGAGGATAAGCACTACATAACAGGCTACGGTCCCGCAGGCATCTACATAACGTAGCCTGCGACAAATCAGGGTGTACCCTGTGTAGATGCGAGTACTAGGCCGGATACGGCTATCCAGGTTGACCGACGAATCCACCTCCGCTGCACGTCAGCGGGAACTTATCGAACAATGGGCGCAATCCCATGACCATGAAGTGATCGGCTGGGCCGAAGACCTAGATGTCTCCGGTTCAGTCGATCCCTTCGACACCCCAGCGTTGGGGCCTTGGCTCACCCAGGAGAAGCTACCTGAGTGGGACATTCTGTGCGCCTGGAAGCTGGACCGGATCGGGCGCAGGGCGATCCCGCTGAACAAAATGTTCGGGTGGATCATGGAACACAACAAGGTGCTGGTGTGTGTCTCCGACTCCATCGACCTATCCACCTGGGTTGGACGCCTGGTTGCCAGTGTGATCGCGGGGGTAGCCGAAGGCGAACTAGAAGCGATACGCGAACGCACCCGTGCGTCTCGCAAGAAGCTGTTAGAGACAGGCCGGTGGCCCGGTGGCCCCGTCCCATTCGGGTTGCAACCGGTGGAGCTACCCACAGGCGGTTGGCGGCTGGAACTGCATCCGGATGAGGCACCTGTGCTACGGCAGATCGTCACAGAAGTATGTGCCGGCAATGCGATAGACGCAGTGGCCGAGAACCATCAGATGCTACCCACAACCTTGTGGAAGATGCTCACCGCCAAATACCTGTTAGGCCACGCCACCTATGAGGGTCAGACGGTCAGGGACAGCCAAGGCCAACCCGTCCTCAACGCTGAACCTGTCCTCACCACAGATGAGTGGAACAAGCTACAACAAGCTGTTGAACAAAGACGCAGAGGACCACACCGCACCAGAGACACATCACCCTTGCTGGGTGTAGTGAAATGCTACAAATGCGGTGAGAACCTGTTCCATAAAATCTATCACCGCGACTACGGTAAACGCCTATACCGGTATTACCATTGCCGGGTAGCTGGGCATTGCGCCCAGGTTGATGCAGACATGATCGAAGCTGAACTCGAAGAAGCGTTTTTAGAATCGGTTGGTGATGAAACAGTCAAGGAGAAGGTGTTCATCCCGGCTGAGGATCACCACAACGAATTAGAAGACGCTAAACGCGCCGTGGACGAGATAACTTCCATGTGGGTCACCGTGACATCAACCGCTGTTAAACAGCGGCTCATGGAGCAAATAGAGGCCCTTGACGCACGTATCAGTCGGCTTGAGCAGATGCCCACCCGGATAGCCGGGTATAACTTCACAGACACAGGGATAACATTCAAATCTAAATGGGAAACATCCACACCTGAGGAACGCCGGCAACTGATGCTGAAGGCTGGTATCACCTACTCAGTCTCACGGGAACCCGGAACACAAATGTTCACCGCCAGGTTCTACCGCCCAGACGAAATG
>Ga0208227_1000115_pt1 | contig 20026 bp, 20 predicted proteins | sample LakMenEpi13Jun11_FD_150692 | JGI IMG/M metagenome (GOLD analysis project Ga0208227, IMG submission 150692) | Freshwater microbial communities from Lake Mendota, WI - 13JUN2011 deep hole epilimnion (SPAdes) | ecosystem: Environmental > Aquatic > Freshwater > Lake > Epilimnion/Euphotic zone ...
GTGGAGTATGAGTCGCGTTATTGGTTCCGATATCATTGCCACATCCCCAAGCCTTGAGCAAAGCATCGTTTCAGCTCCTTGGCTAAATGGCCAATCAGTTCGAGCCTTTGCAATTGCTCCTGGGGGTTCAAAGATTGCCCTGCTGGTTCAAGGACCTAGCCGGACTCGGGTACTAGTTAGCGCAGTTGTTAGAAATCTGACCGGCACCCCGATAGAGCTTGCTGAACCACTTGAGGTGGCAGGGGAGCTATCTAATCCATCATCGATTAGTTGGATTGACCAAATCACAATTGCAACTGTCAACACCGCGAACGGTTCCACCAGTGCGCTACTTAGCACTATCGGTGGCACCTCGAGGCAACTGCCTGCTCTTCCAGGCACCCGAAAGATTGTCGCAGCAGGAACTAGTTCCCAGCTTTATCTTTTGACTGAATCTGGTGAACTGTTTTCTTATCGTGGATCAGCATGGACACCGCTTCGTCAATCCATTCGAGCATTGGCCTTGGTCAACTAGCCAACAAATTTGTTTTCAACAACTTACTCCTAGGGGTAAGTGTGAGCTGATGCAATCGGCTCAAATACTTGCATGAAAAATTTGCGTTTACTCGATTTTGTCTTTCCTTCTAGGTGTGCGGTCTGTGATGCACTAGGACCAAACCTCTGTGGAGATTGCCGTCAAGTTCTTCGGCCCTCACCTCACGCATTTGAACGTGGCCCAGTACATGGTCGAGCCGCAACTTATCTTTGGCCTGAAGTTTCTAAGTTGCTGGTTTCATTCAAAGATCGAGGTCAGTCGGCGCTAGTTAGTGACTTGACGGAACTGATTGCTCCCTTAGTAGCCGATTTAGCGGCCTTTACTGAAGGTGTCTATTTGGTGCCAGCACCGAGTCGCTTGGAGAATTTTGCGCGACGTGGATTTACTCCCAGTGTCGTTCTTGCTCGAGCACTTTCCAATCAGGTTTCGAATGCGCGAGTGCTGAACTGCTTAGTGTTAGCAAAAGATGTCAAAGATCAAGTAGGGCTAACAAGCTCTCAGCGCCAAGCAAACCTTGCAGGCAAAATGTCACTAAATTTGAAGGTTGCGGGCAAGCCCTGCTTTGTGGTGGACGATATTTGCACCACCGGAGCCACACTAATTGAAGCCTGGAGGGCACTATCGGTGGGCGGAGCTAACGTGCTTGGAGCGTTGGTAATCAGCGAGTCAAAACCAGCTGTGGCCCTGTGAATTTGCTGAATTTATCCCCCGCTAGGTGCTCTAAAGGGCCAGCGTCTAAGATTGAGGTAATAACTTCCCATTTGATTTGGAGCGCATTTTGGCGTCTATTTTTGACAAGATTCTTCGTGCAGGAGAGGGCAAGGTCCTTGCCAAACTCAAGGCCCTAACCAAGGCAGTGAACTCCCTCGAAAGCGAGTTCCAGCAGCTTTCCGACGAAGAGCTCAAGAACGAAACCAAGACTCTAAGAGATCGATTCGCCAACGGCGAATCCCTAGATGACCTTTTGCCAGAAGCTTTCGCAGCCGTTCGCGAAGCCGCCACCAGAACTATTGGTCTTAGACCTTTCGATGTTCAGATCATGGGTGGAGCCGCGCTTCACCTTGGCAACATCGCCGAAATGAAAACCGGTGAAGGTAAGACACTTGTTGCTACCTTGCCTGCCTACCTAAACGCAATTGCTGGGCGCGGAGTTCACGTTGTCACAACCAACGACTACCTAGCTGGGTACCAGTCAGAACTTATGAGCCGTGTCTTTAGAGCCCTTGGTATGACCACCGGTTGCATTCTTTCTGGCCAGGAGCCAGCTGAGCGCAGGGAGCAGTACCTTGCGGATATTACATATGGCACCAACAACGAATTTGGTTTTGACTACCTGCGCGATAACATGGCCTGGCAAAAAGCTGACCTAGTTCAGCGCGGTCACTTTTTTGCAATCGTCGATGAGGTTGACTCGATTCTTATCGATGAGGCTAGAACTCCTCTGATTATTTCTGGTCCTTCTTCAGGTGAGGCCAACCGCTGGTTCACCGAGTTCTCCAAGATCGCCGAGCGTTTGCAGCCGGTTATCGACTACGAAGTCGATGAGAAAAAGCGCACCATTGGAATCCTGGAGCCAGGAATCCAAAAGGTTGAAGACTACCTAGGAATTGAAAACCTCTACGAGTCCACAAACACCCCACTGATTTCATTTCTAAATAACTCAATTCGCGCCAAGGCACTGTTTAAAAAGGACAAGGACTACGTCGTTATCAAGGGCGAAGTTCTAATCGTCGATGAGCACACCGGACGTATTCTTTCTGGCCGTAGATACAACGAAGGTATCCACCAGGCAATTGAAGCCAAAGAAGGTGTTGAGGTAAAGGCTGAGAACCAGACTCTAGCTACCGTCACACTGCAGAACTTCTTCCGTCTCTACTCAAAGCTCGCCGGTATGACCGGTACCGCCGAGACCGAGGCAGCCGAGTTCATGGCTACCTACAAACTCGGTGTTATTCCAATTCCTACTAATAAGCCAATGATTCGCACCGACCAGTCTGACCTGATCTATAAAAACGAAGAGGTCAAGTTCAACATGGTTGTTGAAGACATCGTTGAGCGTCACGCCAAGGGTCAGCCAGTTCTTATAGGTACCACCAGTGTCGAAAAGAGCGAATACCTTTCGGTGCTTCTTGCCAAGCGTGGAGTTCGCCACGAAGTTCTAAACGCCAAGAACAATGCCCGCGAAGCGGCCATCATCGCTATGGCGGGACGATTTGGCTCAATCACAGTTGCCACCAACATGGCTGGCCGTGGAACCGACATCATGCTCGGTGGAAACGCTGAATTCCTAACCGTTGATTCCCTAAGCTCCAAGGGACTTAACCCTGAAGAGCAGCCAGAAGAATATGAAGCTGCCTGGGCTGCAGAATTTGAGCGCATCAAGCAAGAAGTTGCTGTTGAAGCTGAGAAGGTTTTATCTGTTGGAGGACTCTATGTTCTTGGAACAGAGCGTCACGAGTCTCGACGTATCGACAACCAGCTACGTGGACGTTCCGGTCGTCAGGGAGATGTTGGTGAATCTAGGTTCTACTTATCCCTAACCGATGATCTGATGCGCCTATTCAACTCAGGCGCTGCCTCTGCTTTGATGAACCGCGCCAGCGTTCCTGATGACACCGCAATTGAATCAAAGGTTGTTTCTCGCGCAATCGCCAGTGCTCAGTCGCAGGTTGAAGGAAGAAACGCTGAGATTCGTAAGAATGTTTTGAAGTATGACGATGTTCTAAACCGTCAGCGTGAGGCTATCTACGGTGACCGCCGACACATCCTCGAAGGCGATAACATCGCAGGTCGCGTTCAGACTTTCCTAGAGGACACCTTCAAGTACCTTGCTACCGCTGCCATGGAATCCAAAGAGGACACCGATTCGATGCTGCAGGGTCTATGGACCGAACTAAAGGCTATTTACCCAGTTTCAATTGAGATTGACGAAGTGCTAGCCGAGGCTGGAAGCCGAAGCAAGCTAACGGCTTCGTTCCTGGCAAACGAAATCATCAGCGATGCCAAGATTCAGTACGCCAGAAGAACCGAGTCACTGGGCGTTGATGCGATGCGCGAGCTTGAAAGACGAGTTGTTTTGTCTGTGATTGATCGCAAGTGGAGAGATCACCTTTACGAAATGGATTACCTCAAAGAGGGAATCGGTCTTCGTGCCATGGCTCAGCGTGACCCACTGGTTGAGTACCAGCGTGAAGGTTTCGTAATGTTCCAGCAGATGATGGGCTCAATCCGTGAAGAGGCCATCACCTACCTATTCAACGTTGAGGTAAAGCTGGACCAGTCACCGGTTGATCAGATCAAGCCTCAGGCAAACCTGACCTACAGCGCTCCTGGAGCACCAGCAGATGACGCGAAGCCAGTACTAAACCAGGCACCGGTTAACCGAGCTGCTGCAAGGAAGCAAGAGCAGGCAAATCGTAAGGCTGCTGGAAAACGAGAAAAGGGCAGCTCCTTCTTCAAGGATTAGAGAAAGCCGATGTTGGTAGCTCTCCAGCTACCGTTTTGACTCTCCAGTCTTATTGTCACTGCCTTTGCCCGTTGCCGATTAGAAAGCAAAACCACCGATTCAATTACGTCCTCGGCGGGGGATTGGTATCTAACTTTCAGAACGTCCGTTGGTTGAATCAAAGGCTTTCGACCAGCTTTCAATCTTGCTTGCGCTCCGGCTGCTGCCCTAGATCGGAGCAGTTCATACACCTGCTCACTAACAACCCGAGATAGCTGATCAACTGATCTAACCCCTGCCAACACTTCGTGAATTGCTCTTGCCATGCTGGCTAGAAATACATTCGGGGTTTTGAGAGGAGCGGCTTTAGGAATATCTGGCCCGAACTCTAAATGTCTTTGGCTCTCAAAACCTCGTGAATGGATGGAGTCTTCAATCCTTACAATTTGCCTCCGCATGGTGCCCCTTTCAATTTGAAATCCCCCAATTGAGATTGTTTGAGGATAGAACCTTTAATCGGCCAATTGTTGAATCGGACCAAGCTGTGGAAAAGATTCCAAAAGTAATCTGCTTTGCTAGACAATCGCCAGATGAATTCGATAACAGCGGTGGAATTACAAGAAAACTCCTTTAGGGATCTGCGCTCCCTAATCACCAACTGCAACTTGGTTCGGTTGCAGCTTCTCGATGGCAGCTCTAGAGAGCTAACTACCCCAACCCTCGGAAGAGATTTCCTGGCTGGAAATTTGGAAGATGAAAAGACACTGGGTGTTTTTCGAAGAAGCATCCTTCGAAGCGTTCAGTTTGAAACCCAAGTAGGTGAGGTAACTAGAACTTTGGAATACACCCGAAAGGCAATCGGAGAGCTATTGGCTAGCCGGCAATTTCCCGCCTTGGCTCAGGTGAGTTATCTGGAACCAAGGACGAAGCCACAGCAGCTAAGACTTATTGGAATATCCCGAGGATTCCTCTTTACTGATTATTTGCAAAACCCAGCAATCCCGATTGCAGCTCTTGCTTCGATTGAGCTGAGGGTGTGAATAACTTCCTGCAAGACAGCTCGGTCTTAGCAATAATTTGAGCCCTGCCCCTCGGAGGAAAAATGATTGGAAATAATTCGTTTAGAAAAAGCCCTATTCAATTGCTCCTGTCTGCAACAGTAATTGCGGGCTCAGTGGTTGGTGCCTGGTTTGTCATTGAAAGCTCAAAGATCACCGAGGTTTATCTAGTGACAAGAAGCGACCTTGCTTCCGGCACAGCGTTGACTGAGCAAAGCCTTCAAACAACCGACCTAGCCTTGTTTTCACTAGGGAATCAGTATCTTCGGGCAGGTCAGCTTCCCACGGGGGCCTATCTAACCCGAACGATTTCTGTAGGGGAGGTAATTCCAGTTTCTGCTGTGACAACGCAGCAGCTCGATGACTATTCAAATATCGTGCTTACTCCTTCTGTTGAGATAAGTAGTTCAATAGCCCCAGGCTCCAAAGTCTCGGTCTGGGCCAGCCCAGCTCTTGATTACCAAAGCTTCGGTGAGCCCACAATTGCCGCCCTCGATGTCGAGGTGGTCCAAGTAAGAGAACCGGAGGGAAGTTTTGCATCGGCGGCTAAATCAGTAGAGCTAAGAGTTCCAATAACTTCTATCCAGGCAATACTTCGTGCCATAGCTAATCGGGACGCTATAGCCCTAACGGCTTCAAGTGTCAGTGTCGGGCACTAAATGCTTGATCGAATTTCAAGATCAATAACCTCTCGGGTTTCGCCAAGAACTAGCTCGTCCCCGGTTGTTATAGCCGTGACTAGCCCTCATGGTTCAACGGGCAAAACAACCGTTGCTATAAACATCGCCCTTGAACTTGCAGCCGAGAAAGCCAGAGTGCTGTTGATTGATGGTGACATTCAAGGCCCGGCAGTTGCCAATCACTTTGCTTTGACGCAGCAACCAGCAGGCCTTCAAGCTGCCCTTCGAATAGCCAGTCAACAAAGATTCGATCTTGAGCAGCTTGAACGATTGAGCTTTCAATTCCAAAAATCAACTCTGCGGATTATGCCCGGAAGCCAGAACTTTCCTAGTCAACCGGTTGATCAAGGTGCGGTGGCGAATCTTTTGGAGACAGCTCGCTCAGGGTACGAATTCACAGTTGTCGATCTTGGAAGTTTGAGTGGTGATGGAGGCGGAACGCAAGCAGAGCTAACCAACACCATCATCTCGTTAGCCGATCGCAGAATAGTAGTTTGCCTGGCCGATCCAATAGGAATCTTCAGATTGCTCGGAATCGAAAACTTAATTGCTGCAACTAGCCAACCTGTGGATCTGGTTATGAACAGGGTACGAAACTCGGTGATAGCTTCGGCACGAAGAGAAATTGCAATCACACTTCAGCGCCTCAGTGCTTTGGAGCCCAAGGCCTATCTTCCCGATGACCCGCAACACATTGACCAAGCTGTTCGCACAGGAGTTCCGGTCACTTCCTTATCTCGCACCGGTACCTTCAGACAAGCCCTCACTGGCTTTGTAAGAGCTGATCTTCTGGGCCGCAAGGGAGCGCTTGATTCAAGGGTGGCTAAACTTGGATGAGTGTCGACCCTTTCCGAGCTAATTGCCAAACATGGCGAGCCGAACAAAGCCAACATCGAGTGGTTGACTCTGTTGCTCTCGGAGTGGCAGCTGGTAGCTGACCTTCTGTTCGCCGACTTAGTTCTCTGGGTTCCTTCCAAGCAGGGCGATTTCATTGCGGTTGGTCACGCAAGACCATCCAGCGCAGCGACAATCTTCTTTAGAGACATAACCGGTGAAACCATAAAGAAGGAGTGGCTGGCTCTTGCCAAGCAAGCCTTCGAATCCGGTGAGATTGCAATCCTGAAGACCTCTGATTCCACTGCTGGGCTTCCAACCAAACTAAGTGCAATTCCAGTTCGCAGGGGATCTAGTTCGAATGAGATAGCTGCGCCGATAGCGCTGATCACCCGTCACACCAACATCGCCGATAGCAGGACTCCAAACAAGCTGCATATCAACTACGTAAACTGCGGCAATGAATTACTTGGCATGGTTTCCGAAGGAAGCTTTCCTGATTTTTCAACCCCAACCGGTCCAAGGCGTGGAGCACCTCGTGCCAACGACGGATTGCTACGGCTTGATGTCGATGGAATTGTCAGTTTCGCAAGTCCCAATGGACTCTCCGCATTCAATCGTCTTGGAATAGCAGGCGAGCTGGAAGGAAAGTCACTGGCCGAAGCTGCAACCAAGATTGTCAAAAAACAATCAACCGTTGATGAGTCACTGCCACTTGTTCTAACCGGAAAAGCCCCTTGGCGTGCAGACCTTGAATCCACCAACTTGACTTTGTCGATTCGAGCCATTCCTCTACTAAAAGCAGGAGCTCGAACCGGAGCGATTGTTTTGTGTCGAGAGATCACCGAACTTCGTCGTCAAGAACAAGAGCTACTTACTAAAGACGCCATTATTCGCGAAATTCACCACCGGGTAAAAAACAACCTACAAACAGTAGCCTCGGTGATGCGGATTCAAACCAGAAGATCCGATAACCCAGAAGTCAAGGACGCACTCGAGCAAGCCATTAGACGAGTGTCTGCAATTGCACTTGTGCACAACACACTGGCCGAGGGATTCACCGAAGAAGTGAACTTCGATGAGGTCTTTGCAGACAGCATGAGACTTGTCGGCGAGTTAGCTTCAGAAAACTCAAAGACCCTAAAGCTTCGAATCGATGGCAAATTCGGAAAGCTAAACAGCGATCAGGCTACCCCGCTGGCTGTTGCGCTAACCGAGCTGGTCACAAACGCTGCAACCCATGGACTCGGTTCCCACGGTGGACTAATCTCACTAAACACCAAAAGAACTGCCAAGCAGCTCACGATTGAGGTTGAAGATAACGGTGTGGGTCTCAAGAAGGACTCGATTGGAACAGGTCTTGGAACTCAGATCATCAAGACTTTGATTGAGGGAGAACTTCGCGGAAAGATCAGCTGGTTCTCGCCTAAAGAGGGTGGCACCAAGGTGGCCATCAACATACCTCTATAAAGAGGCAAGCAAGGAATTAGCTGGCTCTGCGAGCCCTGGCGTACTTGCGCTTTAGTGACTTGCGCTCGTCTTCGCTTAGTCCACCCCAAACTCCGGTGTCCTGGTTTTCCTTGATTGCATACTCAAGGCACTGGCTAGTCACGTTGCATTCGCGGCAAACAGCTTTGGCTTGCTCGATCTGGTCAACCGCAGGACCGGTGTTTCCAACCGGAAAGAACAGTTCTGGGTCTTCGTTTAGGCAACGGGCCTGATTTAGCCACTGCATATCCATATGCTTTTATCCTGATTCTTGGCCCCAAAGGGCCAATACGATGGGCACTGAAAAATTCTTCAAACTTGTTTGTTTGGTGCGAATCTTGTGATTTACGCTTGAAGCGCTACACATGTTCTACTCATATAATTCCATAGCCGTAGGCTTTTGTAAATACCCAAATTTGTAAGGACTCATGAAAGCCTTTAGCCAAGCCCCTCAATTAGTGAAACTTGTAGTTTCACTGTTGTTTATTGAGGCCCTGATAATTTCCTTAGTTTTTTTCGCACTTTTACTTGAATTATTGTCTGGAAACGTGCTAAACATTTACGCTGAAATATTCCTGATTGTTTTAGCTGCCGGATCGGTTGCTTGGGTGTTGCATTTTTCACGTGGAATTTTGCAGGGAAAACGCTGGGCCAGAAGCGCTGCATTTTTCTGGCAGCTTCTTCAAGGTGTAGTTGGAGCCGGCGCGCTAGCCGAAGCCGGAAGCAATAGAAACATTGGAATATTCCTGGCATTACTTTCAGCTGTAGTCGCGATTTTGCTGTTCAACAGGAGATTTATTGCCGACACCAACCGCGAAAACGACGGTGCTCTCAGTTAAAAACTGAGGCTTTAGATACCGAGCTGCTTGCGCAGGCTATCAACGTGACCGGTGGCCTTGACGTTGTATAGGGCCAGCTCAAGTTTTCCTTTTTCATCAACCACGAAGGTTGATCTAAGGACACCCTCGTAGGTTCTGCCGTACATGCTCTTGGTTCCATAGGCGCCATACTTTTTGTGTACCGCAAGGTCTTCGTCGGCCAAAAGTGCGAACTTGAGCTTGTGAGCAACCTGGAACTTGGCCATCTTGGCTTGGGTGTCGGGGGAGATGCCAAGCACTTCGTAGCCTGCCTTGTTGAGAGCTTTGAGGTTGGAATTGAAATCCTCAGCCTCTTTGGTGCATCCAGGAGTTAGAGCTGCTGGGAAGAAGTAGACGATGACCTTCTGGCCCTTGAAGCCAGAGAGCTTGACCTTGGTGCCGTCATGGTTAGTGAGTGTGAAATCAGGAGCTTTGTCGCCGGTTTCAAGTTTCTTTAGCTCAGCCATTTTCGCTCCCAGTAAGTAGGTGTTTTATTTGTTGAGTTCAGTCTAAGCCAGCTTTTTGTCTGGTTTTTGGCTGCTTTAGTGCCCGTCTAAGCTTGAAGCATGTTGAAGCGTCTGGTGGAAATCTCCCGCCCTGTTCTATGGGTGAACACCATCGGAACCACCGTGATGGCAATGTGGCTAGGCGGAGACCTCTGGCGATGGGACATCATCCCGTTTCTTATCTGGGTGACATTTCCTTTCAACCTATTGATCTACGGCATCAATGACATCTTCGATCAGGAAACTGACAACATCAACGCCCGAAAAGGCGGGATGGAAGGTGCCAAGATCAGCCCCTCGGAAGTAAAGCCAATCTTTATCGGGGTAGTGCTAACCAACATCCCATTTTTGATCTACTTCGCCTTCACGGTTCCAATTGCCGCCATGGGCTGGATTTTGGCCTATTCGCTCTTTTTCTACTTCTACTCTTCCCCGCCATTTAGGTTCAAGGCAAGACCAGTTTGGGACTCGGTATCAAATACCGACTACGCCTTCCCGTTGGTTTTCATTCCTCTAGCCTTTGGCAATGAGCCGCTCTGGTTTGCAGCAATTGGACTTATGGTTTGGTCAATGGCAAAGCACACCTTCGATGCCGTGCAGGACATTCCGCAGGACAGCTTTGTTGGAATCAAAACAACAGCAGTTTGGCTTGGCACCAAAGGTAGCGCTTACTGGGTTGGTATCTTTTGGCTAATTTCAACAGGGCTTTTTGCCATGGTGAATATTCCAGTTGCGATTGTGAACTTCGTTATCGCCGGATACCTAACTTATGCAATCTTCAAAGATCCGGTTCCTGAAACCGGCCGCAAGCTATACCGGCTATCAATTGCCTTTCCATACATCGCTGGCGCGGTAGCCGGTGTTCAACTAGTTTCTGCGATGGTGCTAGGTCTTTATCCGTGAAGTCTAGAAACATCATTGTTCTAGGTGCCGGCATCTCGGGACTTGCAACAGCCTCACTTCTTGCTAAAGCCGGACACAAAGTAAAAGTCATTGAAGGCGCCAGCTGGATCGGCGGCAAGTCAAAACGAATCGTTGTTGACGGCCAGCGCATGGACACCGGCCCTGCCCTTGTGACCTTTCCCGGAGTGTGGGAAGAATTCATTCGACGCTATGACAATTTAGGAACTGGACTCAAGGCCAGTGAAATTGCACCAATCACCTTTGAGCCTTTAGCTGAGGTGGGCGAATACTTTTACCGAGGAGATAAGTGCCTGCTTCCAGTGGAGCCCGGAAACAAGTGGCACGAGCCTTGGGCAAGATTCGAAGCCGTTCACGGCAAGCTCGATAAAGAGATCACCACGCTTCTAACAAACACCTCAATGAGTCCAAAAGCAGTTCCTGCGGTGAGCAAGCTGGTTTCAAACTACGGAATACGGCTTACAACCAAAAGCTACCTAGATGGATTGAAGTGGCTACCTGAAGGTCTCAAAGAAATTATCGCGATACACACCTTGAACGCTGGCGTAGCACCTGAAAGCACACTGGCCCTTTTTGCAACCATGCCTGCGGTTATGGCTACCCAAAAGGTTTTGGTTCCAGTGGGCGGAGTCAACGAGATTCCGTTGACACTTGAAAAACTTGCCCGTCATGCCGGTGTTGAGATTTCTCTCAATGAGAAGGTCACAGCCATCTCTAGGAACAAGGTCACAACCGCCAAGGGCGAGTACGAAGCGGATCTTGTGATTTCGAGCCTGGATGCCAAGGTCACAGACAGACTCCTCGGCAAAGCAACAAATGAATCAGGCCGCAAGATGTCTTGTTCAGGGGTGGCTATCTACGCAGTGCTCGATGAAGACTTACCCTCTGGTACCAAGACTCACTCAGTGATAATGCCCGATGACCCAGCTGCCCTGCACAGGTCCTTAGGAGCCAAGAAGCTTCCAGATGAGTCCATGGTTTTCGTGAACTATTACAAGGCAGGACACATCTACCCAAACAGCAAATCCACGGTTGCTGTCTTGATTACTGCACCTGCAGATGGCAAGCACTACGGCGTTGACAGCGAATTCGCTAAAGCTGAGCTCGAGAGGGTCACCAAGGTTATGAGACTTCCAAAAAACATCAAAGAATACTTTGGTTCATTTGAGGTTTTGGATCCTGAGTATTTCTCCGGTTGGGGAGCAACTGGTGGAGCGCTTTATGGGGAAGCTCGAAAGATTTGGCAGTCGGGTCCGCTTCACACACCCAGGCATTCATCTTGGTTTAGGCCATGGTTATGGCGAGTGGGAGCCTCAACGCACCCTGGCGGTGGAATTCCAGCAGTGCTTGGTGGCAGTCTGATTGCCACTGAAAAGCTAATTAGAAGGTTTGCTCGTTAGCTTGGATAAGGCCCTTTTATCTGCTTAATGGTTAGGTAGCTAATCCCGCATTTGACTTCAATTGGTTTGCAATATCGAGCGCCGCTTCGGCATCCGATGAAGTGGCACCTTCTTGTGGGCCCCCTGAGACCCAGTTTGCAAAGGACTCAGCTTGCAGCCTAAGGGCATCAAGTTGAGGTTGTTCCCCGGTGGAGGGGGTCAATATTTCTATCCTGGTGTGCTGCTTTGAAGTAAAGACTTCAGCAGATACTAGATCGCCTCCTGGATGGAATCTTCCAAGTGACACGAGGCCAATGGCGCCCCCAGACATTTCTAATATCGATTGGGTGCTATCAGTGTCTCCCCTTGAGTCTTCAGTCTGAGGAAAGATTGAGGTTTTTGTCTTGACTACTTCTTGGCCGGTCAGCCAGCGAATCTGATCAATTTCGTGTACGGCCATGTCAACAAAAATGCCACCACTGGCAAGGCGAAACTCTTTGCGAGGAGGGGATTCGTCCCATTGGGAAGCGTTTATGAAGTGGACCTCACCAATCTCACCAGATTCGATCTTTCTGGCTACTTCCCTTAACTCGGGAATGAATCTGCGCCAGTAGGCCACTTGCAACTTGACTCCGTTTTTGCTGCATATTTCACCGGCTTGTCTAGCCTGATCTGAATTCAAACCGCACGGTTTCTCGGAAAGGATTGAAAGCCCTGTCCCTGCAATTTCACTAATGACCTGCAGATGTTTATCCGTGGGGGCAGCGACGAGAATCCCATCTAGTTTCTCAGCACTAACCATCTGCTCCAAATTGGAATACACCTTATACCCGAGGCCCCTGAGCTTCTCTGCTGTGGATTCAAATGGTTCCACAACTGAGGTGACGGCGACTTGATTTGAAGAAGTTAGTGCGCGCAGGTGCATCTGACCCATACGTCCGCCGCCAACTAGTCCAAGGTTGAAAGTGCTCATTAGAGACCAAGTTTCGAGAGAATTTTGCGGTTTATTCGTTGATCTTCTACTGCGCGCTGGAACCTTGCTGCAGTCTTAGGGAAAATGTCCTGTTCTACTACTGCCCAACCCTGGAAACCAAGATTGTGCATATCTGCAACCAGAGCCTCTAGGTTCAAATCACCTTGGCCCAGAATCGGAAAGACTTCTTGATCCCAGATTGCTGTGGTGGGGGAATTGGATTCGACTATTTTGTCAAAAGCGCTTAGCGTTGCGTCTTTGATGTGAATGTGGTTTATCCGGCCAAACCACTTGTTGAGAGCTGTAACTGGGTCACCGCCTCCTAAAAGAAGGTGACCGGTATCCAAGCACCAGCCGATATCCGAGACTGACAACATTTTTTCCACTTCTTCTGGTGCCTCCACATAGGTTCCAGTTTCATTGTGAAACGTCGGTTCGTATCCGCGTGAGCGACATCTTTCTACAACTATTCGAAGCCCGTCCCCGAATTTCTCCCAGGTTGGGTCATCATGACCACTGGAAGGGTTGCGTTTTCCAGATCCAGGGTTGGCGTTTCGGAACGGACTTCCATTGTCTGCAATCGTTGGGCGTGGCTGTGGGCCAGTAATGAAGGGTGACACGGCATCAAAGGTATCCAGCATGGCATCAAGATCTTTAATGCTTTCAGTAAGCCTTGATTTATCCGCAAACGGAAATTCTAGATAAGCACCAGCAAGTCCAAGATTGCGATCAGCAAGGCGCATTCCAAGTTCTTTTCCAAGGCCAAGATATCCAACTGGACCTAGGTCGATACCCTCATAGCCCGCAGATGAAACCTCATCGAGAATCGCTATCCCATCTGGGGTATTCGGGTCAATTCCTACCGTGACTTCAAAGGCACCGTAACTGACAGGTGCGTTTGCCAGACTTATTCCAGGACTTCGCTTGGTCAACTCGCCACCTCCTAGAGAAATTGTATTTGGTCATTGGGTATCAGCTAAGGCCTTGGGGCCTTTGCTTGGTACCCACCACGCTGCCTCTAAGTTTTGAACCAATAAGCGCAAGTGGTATTGTTTATAACTGTTGCCAATTAGGCAACAAAAAGCACCTCTAGCTCAATCGGCAGAGCAACTGACTCTTAATCAGTGGGTTCCGGGTTCAAGTCCCGGGGGGTGCACGGAAAATCCAGCTACTTCTAACGAGAGCTGGATTTTCTAATGTTTTGGACCTTCCCACCTAGAGATCAAGTCTCCAATTTCAGTAGTGACCTACTGATACGGAATCAGTTGGCCATTCCCTATTATTATTGAGGGGCTGATGTAGTATCCAAGAAACATCGAAATCGGGGGATCGAATGAAAAAATTTGCAGCAATTGGCGTTGCATTTGCGTTGACATGGTCATTGTCTGGATGTGTAGTTTCGGGTGACGGATCATCGTCTATGGAAGAAAATACCACTGAAACTAGTTCGGAAGAACAAAGCACAGAAGCCAGCAACACGGCCACTGTTGGGGGAACTCTTTTAGACGCTTCAGATATAGCAATAACTCTTTTATCCGTTAAGTCAACGAAGAAAGGGAGCTTTGGGTCTGGGCCGGATAACGACTATTTCTTAGTCGCAAAATTTGAGCTTGACAATCAGTCAGACGAAGAAGTGGCTATCTCTAGTTTGATGAGTTTTGCCTTAGACGGTGAAAGCGGAAGGGGATACGACATGACCTTGTTCGTTGATCTAGATGGAAATCTCGATGGATCAATCAAGCCGGGAAGGAAGATGCTAGGTGAGATAGCCTTTGATGCATCCAAGGAAGATTTGTACTACCTAAGCGTACAAACTGGCCTTTTCGATGACGGTGTTGAATTTCAATTTGGGCCATCCGATATCCAGTAATTGCAACAAATCAAAAACAAGATAAAAACACTACAAAAGAAAGGAAATTATGTTCAAGAATAGAAGTAAGTCAGAGTTTATTTCAATTGTTCTAGCCGTCGGTTATTTGATTCTTGCGATGACTCTCTGGGCTCAAGCCGTTAGCGAGGCTAGTGGTGATGCTGAACAACTTGGTGCTGGAATAGCATCTCTATTTATCCTTCCTCACATCGCTCTAGCTTTTATTGGAACCCTCCTTGCAACTCTGGGATTCTTTGTTAGATCTGCAGGGCTTTCGCTTTCAGGTGCAATTGTTAACACAGTTGCTGCTGTGACCTTTATCTTCTGGGGTTTCGCATTGATTCCGGCAGTAATCTTCGGGTTCATTGCTTACGCAACCCAGAAGAAGAGAAAGAAGTCCTAACTTAGGTCTAAAGCTTTAGACAGCCCTCAAGAGTATCTTGGGGGGTGTTCTTCTTAGCTTTTGCTCTACTGTCTGACGCACTGGCTATAGTGAGAGAAAGAAATACTGATTTTCGGCAGGTTTGACTCTTAATCAGTGGGTTCCGGGTTCAAGTCCCGGGGGGTGCACGAAAACCCAGTTTCTTCTCACGAGAGCTGGGTTTTCTTAGCTTTCGAGCCTTCCCACTTAGAGATCAAGTCTCCAATTTCAGTAAAGACCGACTGATACGGAATCAGTTATCCCTAATGGTCAAACGTCAGGGGGGATATGAGACAAATTAATGTAGGCAAAGTGTAGATAATCAGTCGTGTATCTTGATCCCTATGTCTTTAGAAATGGCTATAGCTCTAGTTGTATTCCTTTTCCCCTTGGCCTATAGCCCAGGACCTGGAAACACTTTTTTTGCAGCCATCGGGGCTTCAAAGGGATTGAAGGCAGCAATACCTTCGCTCTCTGGTTATCACGTAGCGACTTTTATTGTGACTGCAGCAATAGGGCTAGGTATGGGAGTGACTGTGCTTCGCCTTCCGATTTTTGCAAATACGCTGGCTGCTGTCGGCTGTTTGTATGTTTTTTGGTTGGCATACAAATTCATCAAATCAGCTAGGTCTTACGGCTCTCCCAAGGAGGAAGGTATTCAACCAGCCCCAGTGAATATTGGATTAATTTCCGGAGCAGTGATAATGCTGGTGAATCCAAAGGCTTATTACATCATTGCTGTTATGTTCGCCCAATTTCTCAATCCAAGCGATAGCAGTTCTTTCACTCTTGTTTTACTCATCACACTTATTTTTACTTTGAACAATCTTGTTGCTTTTGTGGTCTGGACCATCGGTGGCCAAGGTCTAACGATGTTGTTCCATAGCGAAACTTCCAAACGTTGGATCAACTACTTTTTCGCTGCAACACTTGTAGCTGTTGGGATATGGATGGCTCTTCCGATATTCGTTGGCCATTAAATATAAACGTAGATGACTTCAATCCGAATTGTTTGAACTGAAGCAAATGTCCGACGCACTGACTATAGTGAGAGAAAGAAATACTGATTTTCGGCAGACATGACTCTTAATCAGTGGGTTCCGGGTTCAAGTCCCGGGGGGTGCACGAAAACCCAGTTTCTTCTCACGAGAGCTGGGTTTTCTTTCTTAATCTTTCTGTTGGGGACTGTGGGGTAAACCGACTACCGGGACTGCTTTCTATGAAAGGCCAGAACCTGATTTGCAAAAGCCGCGGATAGATCCCACGCTTGCTTTCGGTAGCTCGCGGCAAGCTCATGGGATTTAGCAATCTGCTCTTCGATGTCGATACCTTCTCTAATGAAAGCGCCTCGGTAAGTGCTTAGCCAAGCTAACTGCTGAGAAAGACCAACCTCGGGGTGAAACTGAGTTGCCCAGGCGCTCGAGCCAACTCTGAACGCTTCGATTGTGCCGTTGCTTTCGCCAAGCAAAACAGCGTTATCTGGCAAATCAAAACTGTCATAGTGAAATTGGAAGGCATCTGCGGTCTTACCCAAGGAACTGATCACAGGATCGCTGGCGGCTTCTGGCAACATGTCAACTTTTGTCCAGGCGAATTCGCCGATCTCGGCCTTATAGACCCGACTACCAGCAGCTGAGGCGAGAAGTTGCGAACCAAAGCACAGTCCAAGCAGGGGAGTCTCGGTATCTAAAAACCACTGCATAATCTTTCGCTCGTGGCTCATCCAAGCGTGCTTAGCCTCTTCGAGAACGCCAGCGTGCGCACCCATTGAAATCATTCCCGAGTACTGATCAAGTTTGTCTAGGTCGGGTTTGCCGACACTGTCATTTTGTACATCCCAGGTATCCATGAGAATGCCGGCCTCGGCAATCGGGTTGGCCATCTCGTTGAGGTGGTCATCGATGTCGTGAACGACAACAAGAATCTTCGGCTTGGCGGTCATGGGAGCCTTTCGTTTGTAAAGATTCTAGTGCTCAGCGGTGCCTCAATCGGCCGAAGTCCATTTTTCCAACGGACGAGCAACTATTGATTTGGCTTTCGCTGGGCTAACCCCCAAAATCGCCAGAGCGATTCCAAGGGAGGCATCAGCATCCAACGGCGAAAGTTCATTGGTTGTGTGGACGGCACTTAGAATCCCTGCCACACAGTAACTGAATAGGCGGATTCGTTTATCGAATTCGGCTTTATTGATTTGACCGAGGCGAGCAAATTGCTTGGCGGCAGGCATCGCATCTTCTTTCACCGCTTCGATGATAAATCCAGGATTAACAAGTGCTTTACTGATAAGCCTTGCGAACTCTGGATGGGTCTTGCCGATTCGGAACAATCTTCGACATACGTCGACTGCAACTTCCAAGCTTTCGTCGGCGGGTATGCCGCCATGTGCCCAGTCGATCCATTCGCGCCAGGCTTCAGCAAGGGCTTCCTTGAACAACGCTTCCTTGTTATAGAAGTGGTTATAAATTGTCGTGGGCGAAACCTGGGCGTATGCCACAAACTGCTCAACGGTCGCGTCCGGGCCAATTTCTGCCAGCACTTCCTGCGCAGATTTGATCAGCGCTAGTCGATTGCGCTTGGCAGCTGGGGTTAACCCAGCGCCGGGATCCTTTAGAGACTGTTTGTTTGCCATCACCCCATTGTATTAACTAACGGAGACTCTCATGTTTGGGAAATTTTCATGGTTCGGAAAAGTTGCCATATTTGGAATAATATGCCAAATATGGCATGATTTATCAAAATAAAGCGTTGGATACCCCTGGTCACACTCGGTGGCCAAAAACCACAGAGGCGAAGTTAGAGGAAAGCATGAGTACAAGCAACTACTTGGGAGTCAATGAATCTTCGAGCCTTCCTGTCGAAAGAGCCTCAAAATTCACTTCCCGGTGGGCCATTCCAAGAGTTGAGCCTGAACAGACTGCAAAGCGACCAAGGAAAAGAAGGCAATTCAACAACCTATTTCTGCTGTTTATCATTCATGTCTTCAAAGAGATCAAAAAGAGCATGTTTACAAGACGCCTAAGGGTTAAGTACCGAACGATGGCTTCAAGAAATAGGTCATAAACACTGATTCTCGGCTGATTTGCCTCTTTGCTTTAGACTCGAGAGAGACTTCCAAGGAGTAAACAAGTTGCCCAAGAACGAACCTGAAGCAATAGTTGGCGGCAAGATCACCAACTTAAGCCTTCGGCGCTGGCTGCACTCTCTTCCAGGGGTCGACAAGGTCGGTTTGGAATCCCGCGCCGCAGGTCTTGGAACAAGATCAATCAAAACAACTTCAAAGGCCTGGGCACTAGATGCTGCCATCAAGATGATGGATCTAACTACCCTCGAGGGAATGGACACCCCTGATCGGGTGCGCTCACTTTGTCTAAAAGCCCTTACTCCTGACCCAACCGATCCTGATTGCCCAAGACCTGCGGCAATTTGTGTTTATGGCGACATGGTTTCGGTTGCCAAGCAAACTCTTGGCAATTCCGGCATCTATGTCGCAGCTGTTGCAACAGCTTTTCCATCAGGACGAGCATCGGTAGCTGTAAAGCTGCAAGACACCAAAGATGCCGTCAAGGCCGGGGCTGATGAGATTGACATGGTCATTGACCGCGGGGCATTTTTGTCTGGCAACTATATGGAGGTCTATAAGCAGATTCAGGCTGTCAAAAACGCTTGCACAAGAGCTGACGGTTCCAGAGCTCACCTAAAGGTGATCTTGGAAACAGGCGAGCTGCAAACCTATGACAACATCCGAAGGGCTAGCTACCTAGCCATGCTGGCCGGTGGGGATTTTATAAAGACCTCAACTGGAAAGGTGACAGTAAATGCCACCATACCTATTACTTTGCTCATGCTCCAGGCAGTTCGGGACTGGTACGACCAGACTGGTGTACTAATAGGTGTAAAGCCAGCCGGAGGCATTAGAACCGCTAAGGATGCCATCAAGTATCTGGTGGTAGTCAAGGAAGTAGCGGGGGAGAGATGGCTAACCCCAGACTTGTTTAGATTTGGAGCCTCTAGCTTGCTAAATGATGTTTTGATGCAAAGGCAAAAACTAAAGACCGGAAACTACTCCGGTCCCGACTATGTGACCGTGGACTAAGAAGGTATAAAGATGTTCGAATACGCACCCGCCCCTGAATCAAGGGCACTGGTTACCTTCCAGAGTAGCTACGGCCACTTCATCGGAGGCAAGTTCACCAAGCCATCAAACACCTACCAAACCATTTCCCCTTCCACCGAGCAGGTCCTAGCTGAGATCTCAACCGCCAGTGCCAAGGATGTAGATCTGGCTGTCAAGGCAGCAAGAAGCGCTTACGAAAAAGTTTGGTCCAAGCTCTCCGGTGCCGAGCGAGGAAAATACCTCTACCGAATCGCAAGAATCATTCAAGAGCGCGCTCGCGAGCTAGCAATTGCAGAAACCCTGAATAACGGCAAGCCAATCAAGGAAACCAGGGATGCCGACATTCCACTGGTTGCAGCTTGGTTTTTCTACTACGCCGGTTGGGCCGACAAGCTCGACTACGCAGGTTTGGGTGTAAACCCCAAAGCTCACGGAGTTGCAGCTCAGGTAATTCCTTGGAATTTCCCGCTGATGATGTTGGCTTGGAAAATTGCCCCAGCACTAGCTGCTGGAAACACTGTTGTTCTAAAACCTGCCGAGACCACTCCACTTACAGCTTTGCTGTTTGCTGAGATTTGCCAGCAGGCAGGTCTGCCAGATGGTGTTGTGAACATCATCACTGGCTTTGGCCAAACGGGAGCAGACCTTATTGCTCACAAGGATGTAAACAAGGTTGCCTTCACTGGTTCCACAGGTGTTGGAAGACTAATCGCCAAGCAGGTAGCTGGAACTAACAAGAAAGTCACACTGGAGCTTGGCGGCAAGGCTGCCAACATCGTTTTTGATGATGCCCCGCTTGATCAAGCTGTCGAAGGCATCATCAACGGCATCTTCTTCAACCAGGGTCACGTTTGCTGTGCAGGATCTAGATTGCTAGTTCAGGAATCCATCCAGGATGAGCTAATGAAAAAGCTCAAGCGCCGCATGGAAACCCTAAAGCTTGGC
>Ga0208227_1000116_pt1 | contig 19834 bp, 18 predicted proteins | sample LakMenEpi13Jun11_FD_150692 | JGI IMG/M metagenome (GOLD analysis project Ga0208227, IMG submission 150692) | Freshwater microbial communities from Lake Mendota, WI - 13JUN2011 deep hole epilimnion (SPAdes) | ecosystem: Environmental > Aquatic > Freshwater > Lake > Epilimnion/Euphotic zone ...
GGTACTAACAATCAATTTGTTATGGTCGGCGGGTGACTTTGCCTACGCCAACTGAAATAAACACAGACGTAGCCATGTCTCGCCATCGTGTACGACGCGCGTTTGCCACCGCACTTGGCGGGTTCGGCATTATCTTTCTTGGACTTGGCATTATTGCATTAGTTCTGATGAGCTTTATCTCGTCACCAGCTGCAGCAAAATCAACAACTGAGAGTGCATTGAATCAACCGGATATTCGGAATTACTTGGTTGAAGAAATTGTGAACCAAATTGAAGACAAAGCCAACCCAATACAAAAGCTTGTTCTAATTTTTGCTCGTAACAAAATCGTCACGGCAGTTCAAAACGTTCTTGCTGAGCCTGAAATTCAAAGTTTCGCTGGTGATGCGGCCGCGAAGGCTTACTCGGTTTATGTCGACAACGAACCCTCTGCAGAGATTGATATCTCACCCATTAGTAAAGCTGTGGTTGCAGCTGTGATTGGAACAGACAAGCGTCTGAGATTGGCCGACAATCTGGAGCTTGACCCCATCACAATCACGCGCGATGACAATGATTTCAATTACGGCGGTCTGCGCGATTTGATTGAACGAAATTCGTGGTCCTTTGTCATTCTCGGAATCCTGCTGCAGGTTGCTGCATGGTTCCTCAGCGTTGCTACCCAGTGGCAACGCTTCCTTCGTTTAGGTATTCGCCTCTTCTTGGGCGGGGTTGCGTTCCTTGGAATAGTTCTTGTAATTCGAAGCAGGATTTCTCAGTCATCAACAGACAACAAGGCAGTAATTGACGGGGTCACACAGTTACTCACAGACCCAATGGTCACGCGATTCATTCAGTTGACGGTCTTGGGTGCAATCATCGCCATTGCAGGATTCAGAATGAACCGCAAAGCGACTCCAACTCTTTCCTAAACAATTGGTTCGCGAAGGTGGACCGGTTTGGTCTTCTTTTTGGCCTGCACACGTAGATTCAAAGCTTCAACAAAGACCGAGAAGGCCATTGAAGCGTAGATATAACCCTTAGGAATCTTTTGCCCGAATCCTTCAGCGATGAGTGTGGTGCCAATGAGGAGAAGGAATGCCAACGCAAGCATTTTTACGGATGGGTGAGCGTTGACGAAGGTGTAGATGGCTTTTGAAGCAAGCAACATGATTGCTACAGATGTCATTATTGCAATGACCATGACTGGAACATAGGTGGTCATACCGACTGCTGTGATGACTGAGTCGATGGAAAAGACCATGTCCAGAATTAGAACTTGCCCAATGACGGCCGCGAGGGTGGGTGCAACCTTTGCCGAAGTTTGACCTTCGTCTCCTTCAAGTTTGTGATGGATTTCTTTGGTTGCTTTATAAATCAGGAACAATCCACCAGCAAGCAGCACAAGTTCTTTGCCACTGAATCCAACTGAACCAATAGAGAAGAGTTCTTTCTTTAGCGAGATAACCCAACCAACAGCCAATAAGAGCAATACGCGCATTCCGCCTGCGGCGAGAAGACCAATTTTGCGCGCCTTGTCCTGCTGTTCGACAGGGAGTTTTGATGCGAGAATCGAAATGAAGACAACATTGTCGACTCCGAGAACAATTTCAAGAGTGAGGAGGGCCGCTAGAGCGCTCCATGCTGTGGGGTCAGATATCCATTCCATCGGACAAAATTAGCAAAGGCCAGGAGTTATGGCTGGTCGGAGAGGCGTTTTGGACGATGTATTTATTGGTTGAAAAGTGTCCACTTATTGGACTGTTTGCCACGCAGTTCGTCGTAGTCAACTTCGACGCACATGATGCCTCGTGATTCCGCAAGTGTGCGAGCCTGAGGCTTGATGCTTTGGGCAACGAACATGCCGCGAAGCGTGCCGAGCGACGGATCATTAGCTAAGTCAACGAGATACCGAGTGAGTTGTTCAACGCCGTCAATTTCGCCACGACGCTTAACCTCAATCACCACTGTGTTGCCAGCAGTGTCTTTGCACAAGATGTCGACTGGGCCGAGAGCTGTGTAGTGCTCGCGACGAATCAGTGTGAGTCCCGGCTCCATTGCTTCGGGTGAAGCTGCAAGTAGTTCTTGTAGTTGCTTCTCAACGCCGTCTTTTTCAAGTCCGGGATCTTCGCCAAGTTCATGGTCGCTGTCATGAAAGATCTCGTGGAAAGTGATTGTCATTGCTTCACCCTTAGGGTTGCGCACAATCCAATGGTCTGAGTTGTCTTCAATAACGTTCGGTGCAGTCATCCAGTTGAGAGGTTTATAAGCACCGCCATCAGAATGAACCGCAACGCAGCCATCTGCCTTCACCATGACAAGTCGAAGGGCTTCTGGCAAGCGGGTTTCTAGGCGGCCTGCGTATTCCACAGTGCAGCGCGCAACGATAAGTCTCACAACAACAGTCTTGCCGATTTGGCTAGTTAGTGATGTGGTCGCGCATGCGCTTTTGAATTAGGTCGCGCCGTTCTTGCAGTTGACGGTACGTCATTGACTCTGTTGATTCGTCAACGCCGAGCCCTGCCTTGAGGCTGCCCATGTCAATTTCTACTGTGTTCATGTCGACACCCAGTTCCTCTGACAAGCGGGCACCGTGGCGTTGCATGAATGTCATTGAGATGTTGGTGAGTTCGCCAATGATGTCAAGGTCTGGTGCAAGGCGGGCAATGGCGCCGTCAAGGAACACCATGTTCTTGATGTACAACATGAGCTCCTTTGGCAGTTTTGCACCGTACGCGAGCAGCGCCTTCACGATGCGTTGCACTTCTGCTACTAACTCTTCACCATCAAGTGATGTTGGGTCGATTGTGGGTTGGTCAAGGCCGAGGTCACGAATTACTGCATCAATATCGGTGTCTGATGGCAGCGCGCCAAGGTCTCGCAATGCAGACACTTGGCTATGCAAGTCATTTGTTGTTGCACCAAGCATGAGTCGCATGAATGCAAGACGACGCTTTGTTGACAGACGGCCCACGATGCCGAAGTCGAGAAGAGCAGTTCGGCCATCTGAGAGAACAAACAAGTTTCCACCGTGAAGGTCTCCGTGGAAGATGCCGTGGATGAGCGCGCCCTCCATGAAGGAGATCATGCCGGCCTTGATTACTTGTTCAGTATCAATTCCCGCTGCTTGCATGCCTTCAACGTCATCAAAGTTGAAACCCTGAAGACGTTCCATCACAAGTACTCTCCGCTTGACGAGAACCGGGTGAGGGCGGGGCACGATGTATGAATCTTGATTGAGGTCATGCAACATCATTGATACGTCAATCATGTTTGAAGACTCCATACGAAAATCAAGCTCTTCAACAATTGTTTCTGCAAACAGTTCAACAAGGGCCGGCGGGTTTGCCAGAGCGGCAACCTTGATGCGGCCAATCATGAACGGAGCGATCCAGGCCATAACACGAAGGTCGCGGCGGACAAGTTCAGAAACTTGTTCGCGCTGTACTTTCACTACAACGTCTTCGCCGGTTAGCAGTGTCGCGCGGTGCACTTGAGCGATTGATGCTGCTGCAAGGGATTGCTGTTCAAAATTGGCGAACACATCTTCAATTCGAGCGCCGAGATCTTGTTCCACAATGAGCTTTACGGTGTTCCAGGGTTGTGGTGGAACTTGATCGCGGCATTTTTTGAATTCGTTTACAAGTTCAGTAGGAAACAAACCTTCACCGCTAGAAATGATCTGAGCAAGTTTGATGTACGTCGCGCCAAGTTTTTCAATTGCTTTGCGCAAACGAAGAGACATGTACGTGCGCGAATCTTCAGGAGTCGCAAACTTGTTGCGTTTCTTGTTAACAAACCACGGAAGTAACGCCCAGCCAAGATGTGCAACAACGACCACTAGACGACCAAGTGGGGGAATGCGGCGGGCCCGAATAAGGGACGGCACTTCTTTTTGCGCTGCAGCACGAAGAACGATGGCTACCTGTGACCATGCAATGGTGTCGCGGTCGAGAACCCACGGACCTGAATCAGAGAAATTGCCCCAGGAAAGGTCACTCGGTCGTTCTGTCATCGAATCATTCTGCCGTGGCGAGGCGCTCCCACACGCCTTGCGGGGGCGAAATGCGACACAATGGGTCACGCACGATGCGCACGGGGGATCACATGTCTAATGCACCGCTTCAAGGGGTCAAAGTAGTCGAACTGGGCGTGTGGGTTGCTGGGCCAGCTGTCACAGGAATGCTGGCTGACTGGGGCGCAGACGTACTGAAGATTGAGCCGCCAACCGGAGACCCGCAGCGTGCCGTGTTCGGAGCATTAGGAGTGGGCGACCAGGTGGGGGTGCCTCCGTTCGAGATTGATAATCGCGGGAAGCGATCAGTAGTTCTTGACCTGCGTAACGACAGCGATTTAGAAACCATGATGACCCTCATCAGCGAGGCAGACATTTTTGTTACAAACGTGCGACCAGCAGGTTTGCAACGTCTTGGTCTTGACGCAGAAACTCTGACTGCAAAATTTCCGCGCTTGATTTACGGCATCATCACTGGCTACGGATTAGCAGGACCTGACGTCGATAAGGCCGGTTATGACATTGGCGCATTCTGGGCACGCAGCGGTCTAGCGCACACCACAGTTGCTCCTGATGAACTGCCACCAGCAATTCGCAGCGGCCAAGGAGACCACACAACAGGAATGGCGCTTGCCTCTGGTGTCATGGCTGCATTGTTTGATCGCGAGCGAACTGGCACAGGACGTGTTGTCTCCACCAGTTTGCTGCGCACTGGTATCTACACAATCGGCTGGGACTTTGGTGTGTATTTGCGGTACGGAAAACGACAAAGCACGCGCCCACGCCATCGCAACCCTGCACCGCAAATGATCTGTTATCGCTGTGCAGATGGTCGCGCGTTCTGGTTGCTTGGACTTGAAGCAGATCGTCATTGGCCGGGAATGTTGAAAGCGATTGGTCGCGAAGATTTGGCCTTAATCGAAAACTTCAAGAATGCACGAACTCGTGCGTTGAACGCTGAAGAATTGATCACAGTTCTCGATGCGCACTTTGCAACACAGGACTATGCGTATTGGACATCGCGGTTTGATGCCGAAGATGTGTGGTGGGCGCCATTGAATTCAATTCCTGATGCAATCAATGACCCGCAAGTTATTGCGTCGGGTGCATTTATAAATATGACTCCGCAACCAGGTGAAGCGCCGTACCGCGCGGTGAATTCGCCCGTTGATTTCGACGGATATAACCCAACGTATGGTCCGGTTCCTAACCTTGGCCAACACGAACCCAAATGGTGATTCTGTGACTGCTAGCCGCTTTGACATTGTGACTCTCAATACTCTTCGCACGAATGAGTTATCGAAATTCTGGGCAGAACTACTGGGCTTGCAAGAGATCGAACGTGAAGATGGCGATCGGTGGGTACTTCTTGGCGATGCAAACGGAGGACGCACAATTGGTTTTCAACGAGGTGAACACGTTGAAGGTTCAATACACATAGACCTGTCGTGTTCTGCCGATGACTTTCCAAATGAGCGTGAACGCATCGTGGGTTTGGGTGCATCTGAAACCCGACCAATGCGCAGTGAGCCGTATGGCCTTATTGCAAACTTCGCTGACCCAGATGGCAACTTGTTTGACCTCTGCGCCTATGTCTCGGCAGAGTAAAACCGCTTAACGCGGATCGCGACCCCATATTGCATGCAAAATTGCATCGGTGTATTCGGGACGGCATACAAAGAAATCTGGCAGCCATGTATCTGGTGTGTTGTATTCAAGAGGGGAGCCGTCAATGCGACTGACATGCAGCCCTGCAGCAAGTGCAACAGCGGCAGGTGCGGCAGAATCCCATTGGTACATGCCGCCATCGTGGACATAGATATCTGCTTCACCCATAAGGATTGACATTGCTTTGGCACCTGCGCTGCCTAAACGAAATGCATCGCAATCAAGATGTTCAGCAACAAGCACTGCTGCATACGGCGCACGATTACGTGATGTGACAAGGCGGGGCTTTGCGCCTTCTTTTGGTGGCACTGCAACTGCAGGGTCAGTTCCAAAAACAGCGTCGATGCTGGGAAGCGACACTGCACCAGCTGTTAGTGCGTCTCGTTCCCACAGAGCAATGTGAACGGCCCAGTCGGCGCGGCCCTCGCCGTATTCATTGGTGCCGTCAAGTGGATCAACAATCCACACACGATCTGATGAGAGTCGACGACGGTCATCAGACCCTTCTTCGGAAAGAACTGCGTCGCCTGGGCGTACTGCAGTGAATGCTTCCATGAGGAAATTGTGTGCGAGTAAGTCGCCCGAGTCTTTGAGTTGCCACTGAGTTGTGCCTCGCTCAATTGTGACTTCACGATGTTCTGCCAAAAGTTGACCGGTGACCCGCGCTAGTTCAATTGCAAGTTCGTGGTCGTTCAGTGATTTCCACGAATCGAAAAGTTCGGCGTTGGTCACTGCTCGCCGCGAGACAAGTTCAGAGTGTCACGCACTAAGGACCGAACTTCAACTTCGTCGGCACCGGCTTCTACAAGTTTGCGAATACGCAGTTCTACTCGTTCTGCTTCAATCTCATTGAAGACATCAATTCTTTTTGTTGAAGTAGTTGCGGTAACAGCGATGAGAATGATTGCTGCGATGGCAGTGATCATTCCGAACGTCAGCACCCACCCTTCATTGTTTCCACGAATGGACGACACGATAATTGCGGGTAGTCCTGCCAGGAAGGCACCAAAGCACAATGTTCGAATCAGCCGCAGTGACATGTGATTACCGAGAAAGAGGCTTGTATTTGATGCGGTGAGGCTGATCGGCGGCTGAACCAAGTTCTTTGTGGCGCCATGATTCGTATTCAGAGAAGTTTCCTTCGAACCAGCGCACTTGGCTGTCGCCTTCGAACGCAAGAACGTGTGTGGCGATGCGGTCAAGGAACCAGCGATCGTGACTGATGACTACTGCACAACCAGGGAACTGGTCGAGTGCATCTTCCAATGCGCGCAGAGTGTCAACATCAAGGTCGTTTGTTGGTTCGTCTAACAGCAATACGTTTCCGCCGCGCTTCAAAACTTTGGCCAAGTGAACACGGTTGCGCTCACCACCAGAAAGATCGCCAACAAGCTTTTGTTGGTCTGCACCTTTGAAGTTGAAACTTGCCACATACGCACGACCATGAATTTCACGGCCGCCCACTTTCATGTGCTCGACGCCTTCTGTGATTTCTTCATACACAGACTTTGTTGGATCAAGTGAATCGCGATTCTGGTCGACGTAGCTGAGTTGAACAGTGTCGCCGACGGTGACAGTTCCAGAGTCTGGAGCTTCTTGACCTGTGAGCATGCTGAATAACGTTGTCTTACCAGCACCGTTCGGCCCGATGATGCCCACAATGCCGGCAGGGGGCAATGAGAACGACAGGTTCTCAATAAGCAAACGGTCACCAAATCCTTTAGTGAGGTTTTCGACGTTAATGACATTGTCGCCAAGTCGTGGACCAGCAGGGATTGCGATTTCTAATTTGTCTGGTCCGCGTTCTGCGGCCATTGCTTCTGCGTGCAACTTGTCGTATGCGGCAAGACGAGCTTTACCTTTTGCTTGACGAGCTTTTGGTGACATCTTCACCCACTCAAGTTCGCGCTGCAATGTGCGTGTACGTGTGTCGCTGAGTTTTTCTTCGCCTTCAAGACGAGTCTGCTTTTGCTCAAGCCACGAGGTGTAGTTGCCTTCGAAAGGGAATCCACGGCCGCGGTCGAGCTCAAGAATCCAGCTAGCAACGTTGTCGAGGAAGTAACGGTCGTGCGTAATTGCAACAACGGTGCCTGGGTATTCCTTCAAGAAGCGCTCAAGCCAGTCAACGCTCTCTGCGTCAAGGTGGTTCGTCGGTTCGTCAAGAAGAAGTAGATCGGGGCGTGACAGCAACAAACGGCACAAAGCCACACGACGCTTTTCACCACCAGACAATTTCGACACATCAGCATCGTTCGGAGGGCACCGCAAAGCGTCCATGGCGATTTCGACGTTGCGGTCAAGGCTCCACGCATCAGCTGCTTCGATTTTTGCTTCAAGGTCTGCCTGCAAGGCGCCCACTTTGTCGTAGTCGGCATCTGGGTCGCCCCACATGGCCATGACTTCGTCGTATTTAGTAAGAAGGTCTCGGATGGGGGCTACGCCGTCCATCACATTGCCGAGCACGTCTTTGGTCATGTCGAGTTGTGGTTCTTGCTCGAGGAGGCCAACGGTGAATCCGGGTGTGAGGCGGGCTTCGCCCGTGTATCCGTCATCTCGGCCGGCCATGATGCGCAACAAACTGGACTTACCACTGCCGTTTGAACCGATAACGCCGATTTTGGCCCCTGGATAGAAAGAAAGGGAGATGTTCTCGAGAATGGTGCGGTCTGGTGGGTAAAACCGAGCCAACTTGTAACAGGTATAGATGAACTCGTGTGCCATGGTTCTATGAGGTTAGTTCGGCGGTGGCTAGTTCCGCCTGTCCACCCCTTTGGGCTGTTACCTTTAAGACTTGTCCACAGATTGGACACCTAGAAAAGGGAAATTTCATGACCGCAGCATCGTTGTTTGATCAATACGCAATCGGAAACTTTTGGCTCCGTTACCTGCATGTCCTTGCCGGAATCACGTGGATTGGTTTGCTTTACTACTTCAACTTCGTTCAGGTGCCAGGCCTCGCTGCGTACGGCGACGAAGGCAAAGCCCGCAACATCACCGTGACCCAAATAGCTACTCGCGCATTGTGGTGGTTCCGTTGGGCGTCAATCGCAACACTTGCGACTGGCCTTCTCATTGTTGGCGTTCTTCCTGACTACATGCAGGATTTCATGAACCATGCAGGTTCAGATCCAGCAAACGCCAAGAATGCTGTTATCTCAGTTGGAATGATCTTGGGAATCTTGATGGCCGCCAATGTGTGGATGATCATTTGGAAGAACCAAAAAGTTGTTATTGCTAACGCAGCCAATGTTCTTGCAGGTGGCGAAGCGAACCCAGATGCCGCAACATGTGGTCGTAAGGCCCTTCTTGCGTCACGTCAGAACATGGTGTTCTCAGTGTCAATGTTGTTCTACATGGTTGGTGCAGCTCACTATTACTCAGAAGCATTTACAGCAACAACAGGTAATGCCTACACATTCATGTTCATTTCGCTAGCAATCATTGCATTGCTTGAATTGAATGCAATCGGAATTTTCGGTGGAATCAAGGCTGGCAACAAGATGCTGTGGCCGTACGAGAGCCACAAAAACGCAATCATCTCATCGGTGGTCTTGTGGGTTGTCTTCTTCGCTCTTTCCGTAGTGTTCATGGGCTAACAACTTCGACATGTAAAAGGGCCGCCCCAATGGGGCGGCCCTTTTGCGTTTCTAGAAACTTTGTGTCTATTCGACGGTCAGTGATGCTCTCATATTGCCGTGACCAGGCACATCACAAATGATTGTGTACGTACCGGCATCCAAGGTGACAGGACCAGAGTCGACGTCACCTTTTTTGGCAACAACCAATTTGAAATTCGGAACCTTGATGTCGTCTTTGGCAAGAATGAGGGTGTGACGGATTGAGTCATCATTTTTGTAGCCGAACATAATTGACCCGGCAGTGACTGGACCGTACGACTCGGCGTCAAAACGAAGACCAGAAACAGCGGTGACTACAAAGGCATCAGCGGGCAGAGTTTCTGCTGGGGCCGAGGTTCCGCCTCCGCCGCACGCTGCCAAAAGTGCCAGAGAGGCCGAGAAGGAAAGAAGACGTTTCATGAATGGCAATTTACTAGTGAATTGATGCAATAGGTGGGCTCGGAGCGATCTGGGGAAGTACCATTTGTCACGCGGACAATGGCGTCCGTGGTGTCGGTTGAACTGGCACCCAAGCGCCCGGTAGGGCAGTGATCGAGGCGACAATGGCAGACATAGCTGACCGTACGCAAGACTTTGGTGCGAACTCATGGCTCGTAGAGGAGATGTACGAGCGATATCGCGCAGATCAGAATTCCGTGAGCGAGGCATGGCGCGAGTTCTTTAGCGACTACCGCAGTGCTGCCACCTTGACGGCTGCCCCTTTGACGGCCGCAGCGCCTGCGTCGCCTTCGTCGCCTGTTTCTTCAGCCGCACCGACTCCTGCAGCAACTCCGTCGCCTCTCGCAAGCTCGAACGGCTCCGTAGTTCCTCAGCCGTCGGCGCCTGTTGCCCCGGTGTCTGTGCCGGAGGGTTCCACTCTGGAGCCATTGCGTGGTGTTGGTGCAGCCATTGTCACCAACATGGAAAAGAGCCTGTCGGTTCCTACCGCTACCAGTTTCCGCAATGTGCCAGCACGTCTTTTGGAAGTGAATCGTAAAGTCATCAATGATTACCGCTCGCTGCACGGTCTCTCAAAGGTTTCGTTCACGCACATTATCGCCCATGCAATTGTGCGAGCTATTTCAGATGCTGTTCCGAACATGCGCAACGCCTACGCAGTTGCTGCCGATGGGAAGCCACAACTTGTTCGCAACCCACATGTCAACGTTGGGCTTGCAGTTGATGTTGACAAGGGCGATGGCACGCGTGCGCTTGTTGTTCCGGTGTTGATGAATGCGGACACGCTTAGTTTTGCCGGTTTCCTTATTGCATATGACGACATTGTTCGCAAAGTAAAGGCAAACAAACTCACAATTGCTGACTTCCAAGGTGCAAACGTTTCGATCACAAACCCAGGCACCATCGGTACTGTTCAGTCAGTTCCTCGTTTGATGCCTGGCCAGGGTGTCATTGTCGGCGTGGGTTCTATTGATTACCCGGCCGAATTCCAAGGCAGTGACCCTGCAAACTTGAATGCTCTCGGTGTGTCGAAGGTTGTCACGGTGACAAGCACGTATGACCACCGCATTATTCAAGGCGCTGAAAGTGGACTGTTCTTGAAGCGAGTCCATGAATTGTTGTTGGGTAGTCACGGCTTCTACAACGACATCTTCCGCAGTCTTGATATTCCGTACCAGCCAGTTGAGTGGTCGTCTGACGCATCGCCAATGAATCGCGAAGAAACAATGATGGAAAAGCAGATGCAGGTCAGCACCCTTGTACGCGTTCATCGTGTGCGCGGTCACCTCATCGCTGACATCGATCCGTTGCATTGGAAGGCGCCACGTTTGCCTCGCGAACTAGACCTTGCAACGTACGGACTCACTATCTGGGACCTGGAACGTGAATTCCTCACTGGCGGAGTGGCGGGAAGTCACAAAATGACTCTTGATGAATTGCTCGGAGTCCTGCGTGATGCATATTGCCGCACCATTGGCATTGAGTACATGCATATTCAGAACACTGATGAACAGCGTTGGATTCAGTCAAAAGTAGAAGGCGCAACCTTTACGCCAAGGCTTGATGAAAAATTGCGAATTCTCGAACGCTTGAATGCTGCTGAAGCCTTCGAAAAGTTCCTCGCAACAAAATATGTCGGCACTAAGCGATTCGGTCTTGAAGGATCTGAATCAATGATTCCGATCATCGATGAGATCATCTCTGCTGCTGCTGACCAGAACCTTGATGGCGTTGTGATGGGAATGCCGCATCGCGGACGACTGAATGTTTTGGCAAATGTGATGGGTAAGAACTACGAGCAGATCTTCAAGGAATTTGAAGGCCACATCAGTACTGACTCAGTGCAGGGAAGTGGTGACGTGAAGTATCACCTTGGAGCTCAAGGTACGTACACCTCTGCTGCTGGAAACAAGATTGACATTGAATTGGCCGCAAACCCAAGCCATTTGGAAACCGTAAATGGTGTTGTTCTCGGAATGGTTCGTGCGAAACAAGACAAGATCGAACCCCCATTCGCATTTAGTGTTCTGCCACTTCTGATGCACGGAGACGCAGCATTTGCTGGTCAAGGAATTGTTGCTGAAGGTCTCGCCATGAGTGATATCTCCGGCTATCGCGTGGGTGGCACCATTCACTTGGTTGTCAACAACCAAATCGGATACACCACTGCACCGAAGTATGCGCGTTCATCGCTATATGCAACAGATGTTGCAAAGACAGTTCAGGCGCCAATTTTCCACGTGAACGGCGACGACCCAGAAGCATGTGCCCGCGTTGCGCGCCTTGCGTTCGAATATCGCCAACGCTTTCACAAGGATGTCGTTATTGACATGCTCTGCTACCGCTTGCATGGACACAACGAAGGCGATGATCCGAGCTACACGCAGCCATTGATGTACAAGGCCATTGCTGAAAAGCGCAGTGTTCGCAAGATGTATGTCGAACAGTTGGTCAAGCGTGGCGACATCAGCCTTGAAGTTGCAGAGCAGGTATTGCAGGATTACCAGAGCAAGTTGCAGATCGCACTTGACGACACTCGGTCACATGCGCCTGAAAAGGTGAAGGCTGCAAAGCCGCCAGAGCCAGTTGGTGTATTGCCTCACGTGAATACTGCAATCGACAAGGCAACATTTGATCGAATCTTTAGTCAGCTGACCAATTACCCAGCCGACTTCACACCTCATCCGAAACTTGTTCGTCAGTTTGCTGCACGCGAAGCTGCTTATGAAAAAGATGGTGACTTCGAGTGGGCAATAGGTGAAGCTCTTGCCATTGGTTCATTGCTGTTGGAAGGTTTTGACGTTCGCTTAATGGGCGAGGATTCTCGTCGTGGAACATTCGCACATCGCCATGCAGCATTGGTTGACTACGAGAATGAAACAGACTTCATCCCGTTGCAGCAGTTGCCGGGTGCAACAGGCAAGTTCTGGGTGTACGACTCACTTTTGTCTGAGTATGCAGCACTTGGTTTCGAATACGGCTATGCGCACACGAACCGCAACACTCTCACCATGTGGGAAGCACAGTTTGGTGACTTCATAAATGGTGCACAGATTGTGCTCGACCAGTACTTGGTGGCAGCTGAAGATAAATGGAAGCAACAAAACGGCTTGGTGCTGTTGTTGCCTCATGGTTTTGAAGGTCAAGGCCCAGAGCATTCCAGTGCACGTGTAGAGCGGTTCTTGCAATCATGTGCGGAAGACAACATTCAAGTTGTCAACGCAACAACTGCTGCTCAGTTCTTCCACGTTCTGCGTCGTCAATTGCATCGTGATATTCGTAAGCCGCTGGTTATCTTCACACCGAAGCAGCCTCTGCGTATGAAAGAAAGTCGCTCACGTCTTGAGGATGTGACCTCTGGTTCATTCCAAGAAGTATTGGATGATCCATTTGTTACTGACAAAGCATCGGTGAAACGCATTATTCTGTGCAGCGGAAAAGTGGCATGGGATGCCATGTCAGAACGCGATAAGCGCAACGCTCCTGTGGCTGTTGTTCGAGTTGAGCAGTTGTATCCATTCCCCATTGATCAGATCAATGAAGCAATTGCCTCGTATCCGAATGCAAAAGAGATTGTCTGGCTTCAAGAAGAACCAGAAAACATGGGTGCATGGCAATTCGTTGAGCACCTCATCTGGCGTGTGAAAGAACGCGGATACGACTTGCGACATACGTCGCGGGTTGCTTCAGGAAGCCCTGCAACAGGTTCAAAGGCCATTCACGACCAAGAACATGGCGACCTCATGGACGAAACGTTTTCGGGTTTCTAAAACTGAAGACCCAAGTGGTCTGAAAGTTCACGAAGAGCAATAGTTGGGTCTCCAACTTTGATGGTGCGCATACCCATTGCTGCTGCTGGTTTTAAGTTCACACCTAAGTCATCGAGAAATACGCATTCATCGGGCGAGACGCCGACAAGTTCACACGCAATCTCATAAAAACGCGGTTCTGGTTTTCTGCAACCAACTTTGCTGCTTTCTACAACATGATCAAACTTCTTCATGATTGCCGCTACTTCAATTTGGCGCGGTGACGGGTCGGGCGTAGTCGACACCACGTTGTTAGTCAGACACGCTGTGCGATACCCAGAGGCGATAACGAGGTCAAGGGCAGCCACCATGGCGGGGCGCACTTCGCCAGACAGCAGAGCCAGCACATCGGCTCCCGGAATCCGGTGGCCAAGAGCCTCGCTTTCTGAGGCAAAAAGGGCGTCGAACTCAAGAGGCGTGATGTCGTTGCGCTCGAGAAGAGCCCAGGCGTTTCCATCCGGATTGGTGGAGTTCACCCTCCGAATGTGATCTAACGGCAGTCCAGATGCCGTTTCGTAGCGATTAAAGGCCTCAAATGGGCTGGAAAGGATGACCCCGCCAAAATCCCAGAGAACAGCACGAATTTCCTTATGTATCACGGGCCACAGGCTAGACGGATTGCCCATCAGATGGAGGGTTCGGGTGCTTGACTGAATGGGTGACAAAACACATCATCGTCGACGGATCGAACATTGCAACAGAGGGGCGATCAGTTCCCAGCCTCGCCCAGCTTCACGAAGCCGTCATGGCCTTGATGGATGAATTCAAAAACGCCAAGGTCTCAGTCGTTGTTGATGCAACTTTTGGGCATCGCATCGCCAAAAAAGAATCTGCAGAGTTCGAAAAGGCAATTGCCAATAATGAACTTGTCGCTCCGCCTGCTGGTGCAGTTGGCCGAGGCGATGCATTTGTGTTGGCAATCGCAGACAAAGTGAACGCATCAATCTTGTCGAATGACAGCTATCAAGAATTCCACGGCAAGTACAAGTGGTTGTTTGACGAAGGCCGCCTCATTGGTGGAAAGCCCGTGCCACTTGTTGGCTGGGTGTTTGTCGAGCGACTTCCGGTGCGTGGGGCTACAAGTCGTCGTTCTGTGAAAACAGGAAAAGTTGTTAAGAAAGAATCTCCGACTGCAAGTCCGGAAGCAAGCAAGCCAATGCCGGTTCCAAAAGCTCCACCTCCGAGCGCCAAGGCGAAAATGGCTAATGAACTTATGCCGTATTTGCAGTTTGTAGAGAAGCACCCAGTCGGCTCAAAAGTAAAAGCCGTGGTTCAGTCGTATGCGGCAAACGGCATCACGGCACTCATTGGTGACATCTCTGGGTATGTGCCTCTTCGTAATATGGCAAACCCGCAACCACGTAGCGCACGAGACATCTTTACTCTGGGTGATTCAGTGACATTGACTGTTGTCGGTTACACCCCGGCGCGACGCAGTGTTGATCTTGCTGTACCTGGAGTAGTTGATACTGCAGCGAAGCCGTCGGGCAAACAGCCTGTCGCCAAGAAGGCCGCAGTTGTGAAGAAGTCTGCACCTGTCAAGAAGGCTGCACCTGTGAAAAAAGCTGTTGCTGCGAAAGCGCCCGTGAAAAAGGTTGTTGCTGCAAAAGCACCTGCGAAAAAAGTTGTCGCAGTGAAAAAGCCAGCCCCAGCAAAAGCACCTGTGAAAAAAGCAGTTGCCAAAAAGGCACCAGCAAAAAAGCGCTAACTGCACCCCAGTTGGTCAATGTAGGGACATTCCTACTACCGTCAAGACGTGGTCATTGTTACTTGGAACGTCAATTCGCTGAAGGCTCGTTTGCCTCGTGTACAGGAATGGTTAGAAGCAAACACCCCTGAAGTTGTGTGTTTACAAGAGACCAAATTGGCGCAAGACAAGTTCCCCACAGAAGCCATTGCTGAACTGGGTTATGAAAGTGCCCACTTTGGTCAAGGTCAGTGGAACGGCGTTGCCATTTTGTCTCGCGTTGGTCTTGACAGTGTCGTTGCCAACTTTGCCGATGGTGTTGAACCTGACCACGAAGCCAGAATCATTTCTGCAACATGCGGGGGAGTGCGCGTAAGTTCAGTGTATGTGCCTAACGGCCGTGAACTCGACAATGATCACTACCAATACAAACTGTCGTGGATGGCGCGTTTGCGTCAACACCTTGACGCGTCGTGTTCGCCAGCCGATGACGTTGTGGTCGCGGGAGATTTCAATATCGCTCCTGAAGATCGCGATGTATACGACATGACAGCGTTTGAAGGCGCCACTCATGTCAGTCAGCCAGAGCGCGATGCGCTGGCTCATGTCAATGCGTTCGGTATGGAAGATACATATCGCAGATTCCATGACGAAGCTGGCTTGTACTCGTGGTGGGATTACCGAAATGGTTCGTTCCATAAAGGCCATGGCATGCGTATTGACCTATTGCTCGCTACTAAATCGGTCGCAGAACGGTCTGTTTCATCTGAAGTAGATCGGAATGCTCGTAAAGGCGAGAAGCCAAGTGATCATGCACCCGTGTTATTGACAGTTGGCCCGCGGTGAGTACTTCAGATTCGGAACAATCTGAAGGCGTCTCGTTTCCCGCGTTCCACGACCGAAATGCGGAATTAACTGACGCCGACAAGGCACGTATTCGTCTGGCAGCAGTTACGCGCCAGCTGATTCATGATTCGTTTATGTCAACTGCACGAATTGAAGACATCGATACTGCGATTGTCCATATCTCGCAGGCGCTCGAGAGCATCAATGCACCTGGTGGTATTCCTGGTAGCGCCGCTGCTGAATCTCACTTCACTGATCGCAGCCCGTTCTATGGCGCTATGAATCCGCTATCCATGCCGATGATGATGGAAAAAGACGAATCGTTTGGTGAATTCGGATCAATATCTGGCACAGCTACTTTTACAGAACCATATGAAGGGCCGCCAGGTCACGTACATGGTGGGTACATCGCAGCAGCTTTCGATGAAGTGCTTGGCATGACGCAATCTCTCACTGGTCGTCCCGGAATGACCGGAACATTGACCATTAAGTACCGCGCACCAACGCCACTGCATCAAGAAATTGTGTATCGCGGTTGGGTTGATCGCATCGAAGGACGCAAGATCTTTACAAAAGGTACTTCACATGTCGGCGACACTTTGTGTGCTGAAGCTGAAGCTGTTTTCTTATCTATGCCCACTGAGTTGATGGACAAATTGCGAAAGGGTCGCGATCTCAGCGGCCCAGCGCAGCATTAATTGTTGCTATTAGTTCTGCTGCGTAGCGACGAGCAAAAATAATGTCGGTGAGGCCGGCGATACCGTCTTCTGTAGTCGGTTTGTCTCGAACAATGTTGCGCAATTGTGTCGTAGTCAAGATTCCATTTGGCTCCATGCGGCTAACGCGAGATTTCTGTTGGCGCCATTCTTCAAGCGCAACTGCAAGTGGGTCTTGTTGTGGGCGTAGGCGAGCGATTCGGCGCAACTCTTCTGGTGGTGCATCGATAACAGGAACTGAAGTGGTGACAGAGGGCAGGAAGGGCGACGGCCCGGAAGACTTTGTGTTGCGTTGGTCGGTCCACGTGACAACTAGTTCATCGGCTGCACGGGTGAGCGCTACGTAGGCAAGGCGAGCCTCTTCGCTACGGGCAGCGCCTGTGCGTGCACTGCGGTGGGGAAGAAGTCCCTTCTCCATTCCGGCAACAATCACGTACGACCACTCACGTCCTTTGGCTGCGTGAAAAGTAAGTACTTCAACGCCATCAGTTTCTGCAATATCTGCTGAGGTTACGAGCCATGATCCGAATGTGCGACCATCAACTCCACCAGAACGGTGTGCATCAAGAAAATCACGGACCAGTTTTGCAATTTGGAAGTCAGCGTCGTCGGGCGTGTATTCGCCAGTGTCGAGAATGTCAGCAGCCCACGTGGCTAAATCGTCTCGTCCAGTTAATGAAGTGGCAGCGGCTACTGCACGAGCCCAGGCGCCACCTCTGCGCGATGACCGAACAGGGATTCCGGCAGCAATCAGTTGGTCACGAATGCCATCAGCAACAGTGTTGATGCGAACAAGCACTGCGATATCGCTCCATGATCGATCAGAGGAGTGTGCACGTGTCACAAGCTTGGTAATGAGTTGCTGTTCTGCTGCTTCGGTTGCGCACCGCTCTAGTCGCACTACTGCACCACTGGGGCGCTGCGACACCGCGTCTGCAATTTGACCGTCCTTAGCAAGCGAATCAACCGCGATCTTTACGATTTCAGGAGTGCACCGGTAGTTCGATGGCAATGAAACAACATTGGCGCCAGTCGAGAACCCTGGAAGCGAATCGAACAAGTCTTTGTCTGCGCCGTTGAAGCCATAAATTGCCTGATTCGGGTCGCCCACTAAAAACACATCGGGGTTAGCCGGTAACAGGACTTTCAGGAATGCATATTGCAATGGGTTCATGTCTTGGGCTTCGTCAACTGAAACATGGCGATACTGAAAGCGAATTGATTCGGCATACCTGGGGTCTTTGGCTGCTTCAGTGACAACGGAGGTCATGAAGTCATTGAGGTCGATAACGCCACGTTTGCGTTTTGTTTGTTCGTAGGTTTTGAACACTTCAGTAAAACGAAGTGCGGGCAGTGGCACTTTCATTCCGGCAGAAGCGAGAGCAGAGGCTGCGGCATCAGGGGCAATCATGTGTGCATGTGCCCAGTCGATAGCCGACAACATGTCCATCACGCCACCATGTTTTGCATCATCGCCCATGCATGAAGACATCAGAGAAGAGCGGTTGTTCACAATGACAGGAGCTCGTCTGTTTCGATCTTCCAGGTTTTGCAACATCAGTCGACGAGCAATTGCGTGAAATGTGCCAATGGTGGGTCGGCCGTCAAGTTCGAATCGTGCAAGACGCGTTCGCATTTCAGTTGCGGCTTGTCGCGTAAACGTAATTGCAAGAGTTTTTTCAATATCTGCAGTTCCAGACAAAGTTCTCCACGCAATGCGACGAGTAAGAACAGTTGTTTTGCCAGAACCTGCACCGGCACGCACCACAACAATGCCAATTGGTGCGGTGACTGCTTCACGCTGTTGAGCATCAAGGCCAGCGAGCACGGAATCAGCCGTATGGCCGGATTCTGTCTGGGGCTGATGCACGAATGTCACGCCTTGAAACTAGGCGGTTGTACCCTTTCTTCCATGCCCTTTCCTCGGCGATTGCTGAATGACTACGAAAACATCGTTTTAGACCTCCATCCGCACTGGTGGTATTTCGGGTCGTCGGTATCCATGCTCCTCGGGTCAATGTTTCTGACCCTCCTCCTGCGGGCTCAGATGCCATCGGGATTCTTCGAAGATGTCGTTGGATATCTAGGAATGGCTGCCATCATCGTGAGTGCTGCCTGGGTATTGGTGCATGTCATCAAGTGGCGCACCACGTATTTCGTAGTCACCTCCCATCGGCTCATTTACAGACAAGGCGTTGTATCTCGAGACGGGGTTGAAATCCCTCTTGAACGAGTGAACAACGTGAACTTCAGTCAATCAATAGTGGAACGGATGATTGGGGTTGGTGATTTGCTCATCGAATCGGGTGGTCAAGATGGCCAACAGACATTTACGGATATCGCCCAGCCTGAAAGAGTGCAGAACATCATTCACTCAACCATTCAGGCGCGAGGTGGAATGCGGTCTGAGGCCACGCCGGGTTCGATGAGCATTGCAGGCGAAATAGAGCGGCTAGAAGCACTGCGCGACCGGGGAACCATCACTGATGATGAATTTCTAGAGCAAAAGAGACGCCTACTCAGCTGATTTCTCCGCTTTTCTCATGGGCATGTCTACCTGTGAGAATAGACAGATGCCTCAAGCCATCTTGCCAAACGGAATCAATATCGAGTACGACACTTTGGGTGACCCAAAGAACCCCACCTTGTTGTGGATCATGGGCTTTGGTGCTCAGATGACTGCTTGGCCAGAAGACTTCTTGCATCTGTTTGTCGAGCAGGGTTTCCACATTGTGCGCTTCGATAATCGCGATTGCGGTTTGTCGTACAAACATGATGGTGTCATGGTGGAAACAGACAAAGTCACTATGCAGGCTGCAATGGGTGAAACAGTCACAGTGCCAGTTCCGTACACGTTGTCTGACATGGCAGAAGATGCGATGGGTGTTCTTGATCATCTTGGTATCGAGAAAGCGCACATCATTGGCGCATCAATGGGCGGCATGATTGCACAGACTGTCGCAATTGAGCATCCTCATCGCACTCAGAGCCTCGTCAGCATCATGTCTGTCACTGGAGACCTTGCGTATGGAACTCCA
>Ga0208227_1000117_pt1 | contig 19827 bp, 18 predicted proteins | sample LakMenEpi13Jun11_FD_150692 | JGI IMG/M metagenome (GOLD analysis project Ga0208227, IMG submission 150692) | Freshwater microbial communities from Lake Mendota, WI - 13JUN2011 deep hole epilimnion (SPAdes) | ecosystem: Environmental > Aquatic > Freshwater > Lake > Epilimnion/Euphotic zone ...
TATCTTCGCAATCGAAACCGTGGGGTCGGACATTCGACCATGCATCCAACCAGGGACCACCTGCGAGAGCCGGACGGAAAGGAAGTATTTCACATCTTTTGATAGTGCTTTTCGTTGTGCACACTCCGCCCGCAAACTGCTGGCGTCAAAATTTCCGGACAACACACAGTCAAAGCCATGTCGAGATCCATAATCATCTGAATAACCCCACCAACCTTCTTCGCCGCCGTGATTTGCTGGTATGTCCTCATAATCGCCGACTCGACATCCAGTCCCTCGGCTCCAATCATCTTCTCCACATGGAATCGACACGACCTCAACCGGAGAAATACTTGCAAAGAAATTATCGAACGATACTTTCTTGCCAGGCGTTGCTGTTCCAGATACGACAGCGCGGACAAGGTGGTTTTGATTATTCACCGAACCCAGTCCTGGCACTGTCCAAATACCTGCGGGACCGCCTGCTGGAAGACCCACAGATTGATTTGCAGGAAAATCATTGAGTCCCGTCTGTGGGAATCTATTCGTGTATGAGGCTGGGTTTTTATTCCCCGCAACATCAATAAAACCAAACTCGACTATGCAGTCAATGTCGGATTTGGAAACACAGGGTTGAAGCGTCGCGCTAAAAGCAACTTCGTCGGCAGAAGTACAAGGCTCTGAAGTGATACTCGGGCAGCCCTTCCACCACCCCGCAACACCTTTGTACCGAGCACGCAGAGTGGAAACTGATTCGTTCCACTCGGCAGTGTCACGAAAGCGGACACCTTGATAGCCAAGCCCAGTTGGCCATTCTGGAGCCCAATTTTCGTCAACTATTTGTCCATTGTCGGCAGAACCAACTTGCGGAATGCTCAAAGTTCCGACAAAAACCACAACAAAAGCAATCAAAACATTGCGAAACGCCTTCATTCAGCCTCTGGATCTTGTGAGTGAGCCACTGCTACCACAGGCTGGCGGCACTAGCCCTTGTTTTTGGCGTTTTTCGTTTTGTAGACCTTGACCAAAGACTTCTGAGCCTTCTTGTACTTGGCCAACTGTGATGCCTTAACTTTCACTGTCATCTTTGGAGATGAGTACTGGAAGTTGGTGAACGAAATCACGATTGTTGAAGGCTTCACTTCGGTCTCGGTCTTCTTCTTCGTCTTTGGATCAATCTCAGATTTCATCACTGGCTTAGTCACAGCAACACGCTTTTCAACTGAAACGGATCCAGCTTCTGTATCTTCCAAGACCAAGTCGAGAGCAGTGGCGGCCACCTTTGGATCGGTAATGCCAAACAGCATTGCAGCGTCATTGATTGGAATTGAGGCACGGTAGAAACCGCGGTTGACGGTTGTTCCGTCTGGAGCAAAGTGTGGTGACGATGCAGTGAAAGCAAACGAGAGTGTTGCAGCCGACCATGTTGGAGATGTGAGTTTGCAGGTTCCATTTGACGAAACCAAGATGTCACCGCTCAATCCAGGAATACCGAATGGGTCACGACCGTTTTCGAACACGACCAATGCGTACAGCTGATATGGCTTGGCAGCAGCAATGCCAGTTTCGTCGACGCAGTCCTTGCTGGAATTCTGGATTGCAACAGGCACCGGATATCCAGTAAAGGAAATTACGGGTGTCTCTCCATCAATGGACTTATTCACTTCTGCAGTATTTGAAACACCGACGGTAATTGCGGGCTTAAGCGCACCGAGGCGCACAACAACTCGCACACCCATGTCTGCTGCGAGGCTGCGCACTTTGCCTGTGGTTTCGTCCTTCACGCGGCCAACTTGACCAGCTGCGCTGGGTCCAGCGGGTTCGATTGCAAGCATCATCGTGTCGGTGTATTCGTTGGCGGGCCCTACGCGCACGTACACGCCGTCGTAACCGCGAGTTACGTCAAAACCATCGTATGAGTAACGACCGGCGTAAGGAACTTTTTCAAAGGTTGGAAAAACTGCACCAGTTGCAGACGTGCCATTTGGAACCCAGGCACCTGGCTTCTCGCCGGTTGGTTCAATAAACGTCACTTCTGAAATGCAATACACCATTCGGTCGGGTGAACAAATTGGGAAGTCTGCGCGAGGAAGAATCTCGGCGGCTGCATTCACGGACTGTGAGGAAACAGCGAGACCCAACATTGCTGGAACAATAAATAGCCAGCCAAACTTGCGTGCGAAATGCTTCATGACGAACCCCCGAAAATTGGTATTTGCGACATTTGTAGTATATAAACTCAAAACACCTAGAGACAAGGGGCAAGATCGTCTTGAGAGCGCTAACTCATCAACCCATCCGTCGGTCTTTGATGCTGAGCATTGCCCTTATTTCAACGGTATTGCCACTCGGGCAAAGCCTGCGTGCTGCAGGGGTGGATGTTGATGCGGAGTACCGCGACCCCAACGAGTCTGGTGACGGTATGCAAATTGTGATCTTTAAAGATTCGACACCAGTCAGCGGTTACTCGTACCTCATGAATGGAACCGTAGAAAATCTCTGCACTTCACTTGACGATGAAAAATGTGCTGGCGGCGGCTCGATTAACTACACCGCAATCATGCCACCTTGCACGTCGGCCACGCAGTTGGACTGCATTGTTGAATTCGGAGTCGCCAACGAAAATGACGACAAAACACCGGGATCCTTTATTGGAACATTTCCAACGGTAAGCCGAAACCAGTTTTCGGGTGACGGCGGTCGAAAACTTCCATTCGGCGGTGCGCCAAACCTCTGGACCATTCCCTCATTGCCCCACGCTGGTGGAACGACATACATGGTGCAAATGCAATCACGCGGTTTTTCAACCGGAGGGGCATTTACCTTTACTGATTTCGGAATTGAAGTAAAACCCGTTGAGCTTGTACCCGACGTGTGTATTCCGAATCAGGGCGCTGACGAAGCATGTTCACAGAACGGTGGCCCGGGGTTCTATCCCGTGCCCACGAGCGCAATCGAATACGACGAAAAGGGCAATGAGCTCCCGCGCGAAACGATGATTGGTATGGCATCACGTGTTTCGAACACATCCTACGACTGCGTCATTATCGCTCAGGACCAGTGCGCGCGCCGACATGCTTTCCCAGCAGATGCGCGAATATACATCAAAGCAAAACTTTCGCAGACGCCGCGTGGTTGGATGCATGGCCGTATCTCAAAACCAACAGTGACACTGACCTCGCTCGGTGGAACGGCAGTTGAGTTATCCATTTCCGCATCCACGGTAAACACGCCAGTCGTTGCTCAAGCAAGGCGCTTTTCTGCGCTTCCCGAATCGCTTCAAAACGCATATCGCGCAACAGGTGGCTTCAACGGTGGTAGCGCGGGAACACGCAATCGTCCAACGTTCAATAGCGGTGCCGAAGTGAGAAATGCAATAAGTCAGCCAACATCATTTTCCAGTCAAGGTATGGCCGAATTGCTTGCTTGGATCCCTCACATCAATGACACCGCGACTGCAAACATCAGCACATGGGCTGTGCGATCGCTTTCGGATGGCGAACTCGCGAATGCAACATCGTGCTTCAAAAACACTGCTCAACTCAATGGGTTAGTCATGACCAACGCCAGCCAGTACTCGGCTGGGCCACCCGTCTTTGATAGAGCATCCGGTTCTTTGGAGTACCAAGTGGCGGCACCCCACTACACCTCAGGGGGCAGTGTTTTCACCGGAACCTACGACCTAGTGATGCGGTCGGACGTGGCGCGCTGCCTGTATGGATTTAGCAAGGCACCGCTCAATGCATCAATTTCTGTAATTGATAATGATGGCGTTCAGACTGCCGCAACAAAGTTGGTGAGTGAAAAAGACGGCTGGTTACGAATTGCTGCATATGGATTCGGTTTCTCAAATCCAAAAATTAAGGTAAACCTGAGTCAAGCAGGAAGTCCAACAAGTAAAAAAGTTGCTCTTAAAAACACAACTATTACCTGCAAAAAGGGCAAAACCGTAAAAAAGGTAACCGCACTAAAACCTGTATGTCCGAAGGGCTACAAGAAGGCTTGACTAGGGCGCTAGCCGCTCTATTGTCCACGCCGTATCGCTGGCGTTTGGGCGTGAATATCTAAAGCGGTCGTGCAATCGGCTTGGGCGTCCCTGCCAAAACTCGAACATCGTTGGCGCTATGAGCCAACCGCCCCATGAAGGTGGGCGTGGAACATCGGAGCCTTCAAATTGTTTGCGGAATTGGTCGAGCATTTCGGTGAGCACCGAACGGTCGCTAATCACCTGCGACTGGGGAGATGCCCAAGCACCCAACTGAGACTCGCGAGGGCGCGAGGCAAAGTACTCATCGCTTTGTTGCTGGGGTACCTGAACCACTTGCCCACGAACACGAACTTGGCGGTGCAAGTCGAGCCATGCGAAAACTGCGGAAGCAACGGGATTCTTTTGCAGTTGTTCGCTTTTCTCGCTTGCATAATTTGTGTAAAAAACAATCCCTGTGTCATCAACACCACGCGCCAACACGATGCGTGAGTCGGGCACGCCGTCGAGACCGATAGTTGAAACAGTCATTGCGTTTGGCTCGGTTACGCCCGCCTCGGCTGCCTGGTCATACCACGCATGCCATTGAGTAAACGGATTGTCGTGCAGATCGCTGCGCTCGAGCCCGGCAGTTTCGTATTGAATGCGGCGATCCCGAAGAGACATGGCCGACGAAACTATTTGGCCGTGATGTGTGTGATGCCGCGCATGTACTTATGCAACGCGTCGGGGACTTTTACCGAACCATCTGGTTGGCGATAGTTTTCGACAATTGCGGCCCACACTCGAGGCACGGCGAGCGCCGAAGCGTTGAGCGTGTGCGCAATCTCGGTGCCTTTTTGCCCAGTGCGCTTGAAGCGAATATCTGCGCGACGAGCCTGATAGTCGCTAAACCAACTGACCGAACTTACTTCAAGCCACGAATCGCAACCAGGCACATACACCTCAACGTCGAAACTACGGTGATGGCTTTGGCCTAAGTCGCCCGTGCAAATTTCGATGATCCGATACGGCAGGCCAAGCCCCGCAATTGCCGACTCGACTCGGCCAAGCAGTTCCTGCAACATTTCTGGTGCTTGTTCTGGCGTTGCGACGGAGAGAATCTCTACCTTGTCAAACTCGTGACTGCGCAACATGCCTCGTGTGTCGCGCCCGGCCGAGCCTGCCTCGCGTCGGTAACACGACGTGTGGGCCATGTAGCGCACGGGCAACTGTGCTTCGTCGAGCACTTCGCCAGCGTGAATTGATGTAAGTGACGACTCGGCGGTGGGGATGCACCACAAGTCGTCACGTTCGATTGCGTATGCGTCTTCGGCAAACTTTGGTAACTGGCCGGTTGCTGTGAGCGTTGCGGAAGTAACAAGGGATGGTGGGCGTATTTCCTCAAATGCATCGGCGTTGTGGTCGAGTGCGTACTGACAAAGTGCTCGTGCCATGGTCGCACCAGCGCCGCGCTGCATGGTGAACATGGCGCCACTGATTTTTACAGCGCGTTCGTTGTCGAGGATCCCCAAAGCTGTTGCCGTTTCCCAATGCGGAACGCGGTGATGCTCACCAAATGAGGCTGGCATGTTGATAGGGCCTTTGATCACCGGGTTTTCGGCGTCGCTGGCTCCATCGACCACGTCCGAGTGCACAACGTTTGGCAGGCGTAAGAGCACATCGCGCAGGCTTGCGTTCACGGTGTCGTACTCGGCAGCAAGCGACTGCTCGATGTCGCCAAGCGATCGGCTTTGGGCCATGGCCGCCTCGGCTGCAGCGGTGTCGCCGGCCTTGCGCAATGCACCAACTTGCTTAGAAATGTCGTTGACCTGAGCCCTGGTGGCGTCGCGTTCGCTTGTGATGTCGCGCAGGCGAGCATCCAAACGATGTGCCTCGTCCAACTGGGTTAACAGTTCGGGTTTGTGCCGACGAGCCATCAGATTGCGGACCATCTCGGGGTCGTTGCGCAGAAGTCGTACGTCGATCACTGAACATTGAGGCTAGCGGTGGAGTACGCCGCGAGGGGTGTGGTTTGCCTACTGTTGCTCTGTGCGCACCAACGCCTCGAGCCGCCCTTACGCAGTTGAAGTGGACGGGCTCGTCGTGCAGTACGACCAGATCACTGCAGTCAACAATGTCTCCTTTGCCGCTAGAACGGGAACGGTGACGGTCATTCTCGGCTCCAATGGCGCCGGCAAAACGTCCACGCTCGAGGTGTGCGAGGGCTTCCGTCGTCCTACTTCGGGCTCGGTGAGGGTGCTTGGTTTCGACCCCCTGCACGAACGTGACGCGCTGAACCAACACATGGGCGTGATGCTGCAAGACGGAGGCGTCTACCCCAGTGCGCGCGTGGGTGAAGTAATTGATCATTACTGCGCGTTGTTCGGCAACCGAATGGTGGCGAAGGATCTGGTTGAGCGCGTGGGATTGACACATCGTCAATCAAGCACCTGGAGGCGGCTCTCTGGCGGAGAGAAGCAGCGCTTGTCGCTTGCCTTGGCGCTTGCCGCGAAACCCGATATTGCATTCCTTGATGAACCAACGGCGGGTGTCGATGTTGAGGGACGAGAAATGATTAGGGATGTTGTGCGCGAGCTCTCATCAAGCGGCTGCACGGTAATCATGGCAACACACGAACTGGACGAAGCGGAGCGCTGTGCCGACGATGTGATTGTCTTTCATCAAGCGGCAATCGTTGCTAGCGGCACTTTGCAATCGTTGCGTCAGGGGCATGACGAGATTCGCTTTACGACGGAACGCGGAATAGATCCAGCCGCGCTCTCTGCCCACATCGGAACAACAGTGGTGCAGGACGGACCCGACTATGTGGTTGCGGGGACAAGCGACGCAAAAATCATTGGATTGATTTCCGATTGGCTTGCCGAACAACATCAAGGCTTGGACAATCTGCGCGCTGGTTCTCAACGCCTTGAGGAAATTTTCCGTCGTCTGACACAACGGAGCAAACCGTGAGTGTCCTACTTGCACAGCTGAAGTCGGAATTGCGCGTCATTGCGAGGAACGGTGAACAGTTGCTGGTGATCATTGGCATCCCAACGATTCTTCTCGTCTTTTTTAGCCAGGTAGATGTACTTCCACGTGGTGATCAGAATGCGGTTGACTTTTTACTGCCGGGAATACTTGCGCTAGCGGTGATGTCGACCGCGATGGTCAGTCTTGGAATTGCAACCGGGTTTGAGCGGTCCTACGGGGTGCTGAAGCGATTGGGTGCGACACCACTCGGCACTCAGCGCCTTGTGCTTGCAAAGAGCCTCGCCGTCGTGTTGGTCGAGGTGGTGCAGTTGCTGGTCTTGATTGGTGTGGGATTAATCCTCGGCTGGCGCGGTGATTTAGGTGCTGTTGCGCCCGTAGTGGGCGCTGTCCTGCTTGGCACCCTTGCCTTTGCTGGCATTGGCCTAACGCTGGCTGGAACGTTGCGCGGCGAGGTCAACTTGGCGGCCCAGAACGGCCTGTACTTAGTGCTGCTGTTGATTGGCGGGATCATGTTCCCGCTCGACTCGCTGCCCAGTTGGTTGCAGGCTCCCGCACAACTCCTGCCATCTAGTGCACTTGCCGATGTAATGCGTGGCGCACTCACAGAGACTTCCCTCAATGGTGGTGCGTCGTGGATTGTGCTTGCAGTGTGGGCGCTTGTTGCCCCAGCAACTGCCGCGAAACTCTTTCGCTGGCAGTAACTACTCGCTGATTGACTGCCTCGGCTCGGCTGGTGGCGTGGTTTTGTCAAACGCCGCTTCAACATCGTCGTACGTTAACGGTTTTTCCTTGTACCCCACCTCCGAGAAGAACCCTCGGATGAAACGGCGGAAAAAGATGACCACGATGATCGACCAAAGGTACATGCCACCAAATGTTTTCATCACTGCCCCACCCAGTTGCTGATCGGTTTGCACCGAAAGCCCCCACACACGGACAGCAATGTCGTAATGCTTGTAGACAGCGTTATCTGCAAACGTCAACCAAGCCGCGGGCACAGTCGGTATCACCGACATCATAAATAGATAAATCATCTTCCCGCCGTAGCCAATGCGCAAGGAAGGGTCTGGCGAGCACACGGGCATCCACATCAGAAGTGCTGAGACTATGAGAATCACATGCAACCCATAATGCAGCGGGCCATTAGAAACACTTTGGTTCACCAGCGCTGGAATATGCAAGAGCATCACAACCAGATTGAAAAGCACACCAGCAACTGGGGGCCACGCAAGATATCGCATGACTTTGCGACCAACACCATCTCCGAAGATTGCGCGGTACAACCACTGCGGCGTCGCAATCAACATCAGTGGCGGAACAAAATATGCGAGCGTCATGTGTTGCACCATGTGCATCGAATACAAATATTCCTCGGAAATGTCGTGAATTGGCCAGTCGGTTGCAAACCACATCAACGCTGCGCCCGCTGTGAAGGCGGTGATTTGTCGGCGCGTAACGATGACACCCTTACCGACGGCCCGCGGGCCGATGACCCTGATGGCGTAAACGTAACTGCCAATGACTACTGCCATGACCAACCACACTTCGATATGGCGCTGAAAGCGCCATGGGCTAACAAACTCGGTTACTTCAGCCAGCATGTTCGGCCTGCCCCACTATGTCTTTGGGTTTATTACGAAAAGAAGTGGAAGGTTGCTAGAGCCACGCAATATACGCCAATTGCAAGGATGAGGCCGGCATAGAAAATCCAGGTGAACAGTTTGTTGTCAAACTTCAGGTGCATGAAGTAACTGACCACCATGATGAACTTGACGACCATCATGATCATCAGTGCTGGCAAGAACAGGCGACCGAAGTCGACGTAGTACGTGGCAACCTCTAGGGCCGTAATCGCGGCCAAAATCAAAGCAATTTTGATGTATCCAGCATTTGACATGCCGTGCTCTTCGGTGTGGGTGGTGGTGTCGGTGCTCATGATCAGACCGGAATCAGGTAGATAAGCGTGAAGATAATGATCCACACGACGTCGACGAAGTGCCAGTACAAACCGAGCATCTCAATGGTTTCAGACTTGCTGCCAGGAACTTTGCTTCGCTTCATGATGCCAAGCGTGGACATCAACATGATGATGCCCACAGTTACGTGCACTCCGTGGAAACCGGTGAGCACGTAGAAGCTTGAGGTGAACAAGCTGGTGGTGAAGCCCATTCCCTCGTTGTAGAACGCTGTGAACTCGTACACCTGACCGCCAACGAACGTGGCGCCAAGTAGCGCGGTAACTGCAACCCAGAGATACGTGTTGCGATCATCGCCCTTGTGTGCGGCAGAAACGCCGAGCACCATCGTGAGTGAGCTCATGAGCAACACGAAGCTGCTGACCGAGGTAAAGGGAATATCGAACACCTGCATTGGGGTTGGGCCGGTGCCCACGCGTCCGCGATACAGCATGTATGTAGAAATCAGGCCACCGAACAACAAGCACTCGGAACCCAGGAACAACCACATTCCCAACTTGACGTTGGAGAGGCCAGTTGACGTTACGTGTGCGTCGTGTGAAGTCACTGCCTGATCAGCCGACATGAGCAACCCCCATTGATGTACCAGATTCGGTTGGTGGGTCGATGTCGTCATCAGGCGCAGTTGACGGCTCGATTGCCCAGCCATACGCACCGAACAAAACAATCACCGCACCGAAGATGGCAACAGGAATTGAATAGATCACTCCGAAGGCAACAACCGGCAAACCAAGTGCAAGCACGATTGGCCAATATGACGGCGACGGCATGTGGATGTGTGCGTCGGCATTGTCTTCCAATTCCTTCAGCACTTCTTCTGCGGTCTTTACTTGCTGCATTACGCCGTTGGCATCTTCCTGATACTTGCGGTGGAAGAACTCGTCCAGGTGGTGGACGGTAGGAATACTGTCGAAGTTGTGTTCCTTTGGCGGGTTGGATGTCATCCACTCGAGGCTGCGCGCGTTCCATGGATCGAGCGGGGATATTTGGCCCTTGCGCGTCGTGATGAACACGTTGATGAGGAACAACAGCACACCGAATGTCAACACCAGTGAACCAATGGATGCAATGAGGTTCCAGAAACCCAAGTTGAAGAAGCCTTCACCTGCACGCGCTTCTGTCCACTGGTACATACGGCGAGGCTGGCCCTGCAAACCAAGAATGTGCATTGGCCCGAATGTCATGTTCATACCAATGACCATGAACCAAAAGTTCCAGGAGCCAAGACGTTCGTTGAGCAACTTGCCGAATACCTTCGGCCACCAGTAATAGAAGCCGGAGAACAAACCAAAGATTGCTCCACCAAACAACACGTAATGAAAGTGGGCAACGATGTAGTACGTATCGGTTTGTTGTGTATCGGATGGTGCAACCGAGTGAGTGACGCCCGAAAGCCCACCAATGGTGAACAGCACGATTAGACCAATCGCAAACTTCATGGCCGCGGTAAAGACCAACTTTCCACCCCACAACGTGAGTGTCCAGTTGACAATCTTTACGCCGGTTGGAACTGCGATTGCCATGGTTGCAATCGAGAACACGGCGACGGAAACTGGGCCAAGGCCCGATGCGAACATGTGGTGAGCCCATACGCCCCAACCCACGAAACCAATCGCTGCACCCGAGAACACCACGAACGGATAACCAAACAAAGGCTTGCGAGAAAACACTGGGAGCACTTCAGAGATGATGCCAAAGCTTGGAAGGATGAGGATGTACACCTCGGGGTGACCGAAGATCCAGAACAAGTGCTGCCACAAGAGCGGATCGGCGCCGGCAGCGACATCGAAGAATGTTGCACCGAAGTTGCGTTGGAAAGAAAGCAAGAAGAGTGCGACAGTGATAACGGGTACTGCGAACAACAACAGGAACTGCACAACAAGCTGCAGCCAAGTGAATACCGGCATGCGCATGAGCTTCATTCCAGGAGCCCTCATGTTGAGCACCGTGGTGATCAAGTTGACCGCACCAGCCAACGATGAGATGCCGGTGATTTGCAAACCAAGTGCCCAGAAGTCAATTCCGTGACTTGGCGAAAACACTGGGCCGGAGTTTGGCGCATACATGAACCAACCGCCGTCGGCGGCGCCACCCAAGAACCACGAGAGGTTGATGAAAATTCCGCCGAAGAGCAATGCCCAGAAACTGAATGCGTTGATGCGCGGGAATGCAACGTCGCGCGCGCCAATTTGCAACGGAATGAAATAGTTGGCAAGGCCTGCAGCCATCGGCATAACGAACAAGAACACCATCGTTGTTGCGTGCATGGTGAACATTTGGTTGTACAAGTCCGCATTAAGCACCTTGCCGTTTGGAGCCGCTAGCTGCAAACGAATGAGCACCGCTTCAAGACCACCAACGATGAAAAAGAACATCGCAGTTGCCATGTACATGATGCCGAGTTTTTTATGGTCGACAGTAAACAGCCATGCCTTCCAGCCACCAGTTGTTACTGGGCGTCGAAGCGTGCCGAGCGACGACGAAGGGGTCGCCGGCGCAATAACCGCTGGAGTCGTAGTGACACTTGGACGCTCGATGATGGCCATGTTGTTCTCCGGTTATTTCAGCGTCAATAGGTAGGCGACAAGTTTTTCAATATCAGACTCGGTCAGACCGAGATTTGGCATTCCGCGGTACTTGCCGCCTGTGCTCTCGAGCAATGCAGGGTTGGCGTACATCGGCTTCATTGCTGGTGCATTTCGCAACCAACCACGCAAGTCAGACTGGTTAAGGCAATCCTCGGAAACACCAGCAAGATACTTGGCACCGAATGATGCGCTGTCCGACTTCCACACATCATCGCGACATTTTGGAGTGACCAAGTCGAACATGGCACCTGCGAACGTGTTGCGGCTCATGAGATGAGAAAGGTTTGGTGCAGCGCCAGCAACCAAGTTTTCATCCGGCGCTGCAATCACTGCGGTGCCGTCGGCGCGCTTCAGACCATTGACTTGATGGCAACGTACACACTGATTGAGGAAGACGGTTTCGCCCTCTTTGGCAAGCGTTGCTTCCATCGGTGATGCATACGGCTTCAATTGGTTAGCAACCCACTTCGCAAAATCTTCTTTGCTTAACGCAATCGCTTCCATGCGCATGTTGGCATGAGAAAGACCACAGAACTCGGTGCATTGACCGGCGTAAATTCCCGGCTCGTCGGCTTCGATGCGGTTGAGGTGCACACGACCAGGCACAGCATCACGCTTGCCATTAAGCGATGGGATCCAATATGAGTGGATAACGTCGCGGCTTGTTTGACGCAACATCACTTTGGTGCCAACAGGGAAAACTATTTGGCCAGAAGTGATAATCGGTTGCGTAATGCCGTATTCGTTTTGCACTGGGTAGTCGTATTCCCACCACCACTGCTGTCCGGTGACATTGATAATCATCTCGGTGTCGTCGGTTTTGGCAAGATCGAACACGGTGCGGAATGTGAACACACCAACCACCGCAAGAATAAGTGCGGGAATAATGGTGAGGGTAATTTCAAGCGCAGGGTTTCCATGTGTTTGATGTGGAATTGGCTGGCCGCGATCCTTGAACTTGATCACTGCGACAACGACTGCAACAAACACGATGACACCAATGATCCCCGCGACTGCGAAAACTGGTTTTTGCAGTGTGTCAATCTTTTGTGCGTTGGGGCCTTTTGGCGCCCAAGTGTCTTGCGGAGCATTGCTCGCGCAACCCGCGAGAACAACGGCAGTGCCAACTCCATACAACGCCGGCTTCAAGCGACCAAACATGGATGTCAGCCTATTGAGGCGATTCTTGGAGTGTCGGAGGGAGGTTTCGTGAATCACGGCACGACCACTTCGATGCTTTGGCCGCTCAATCCAGCGACTTCAAGGGAAAATGGCTCTCCGGCAACCGCTGGCTTGGGAATGATCAGCGTCAGTGCTTGTTCTGCACCCTGTGGAATTAGTTGGGTGCACGTCTCAACTTTTTCCTTGACACCATCGGTCACCATCTTTTCGCCAAGATGAGCCACCAGTCGGAACTCGCCATCATCCAAGTTGCGGAAGACGATGTTGGTTGGGTTTGCGCGTGGGATCGTGATGCTCTGCCGTTCACCATTAATTCCCTGGACGCGAGCAATCAACTTCCCACCAGACAATTCGATAACAGTGTCAATCGAGCTCGTCAGCGAAACACCTTCAAGCGGCAACTTGTCAAAATATTTCGACGCCTCGGCACCGCACTCGCGATGCATGTAGTGATCTTCTTCTGCTGCAGATGCAAGATCTTCGCGAAGGCCAGAATTCATCGACCCAATTCCGGCTGCAACAATGCCGAGGGCGCCAACAACGCAAATTGATAACACCAGTGAACGCTTGAGCGCTGGCTTAAACGCGAACAAAATACCCGCCAACAAAATAAGCGTTGACAGCACTATGAAGATGACGGCGCCGGCGCTCTTGTCGATGGCCAACATGATGCGCGAGAACGAAAAGATGATGACGCCAAGACCAACTGCTGCGAGCACCGGAAACTCGATTGGGTTCATCAGGCGCTTGCGCAACGTTGCGTTGTATGCCCTGTCGCTCGAAGCACGCTCGCTCCACGATTGCACTGCCCACTCCACAAATGTGGCTAAAAGGAAAATGATTCCGAACAGCGCAACGATCGGCGTTGTAATTGTTCCAACAAGCAACAACGCTGCACCCGCTGCACCAACGAGTGGCCACATAGACGCGGTTGGCTGCTCTGACAATACGGATGAGTCGCCCAGTTCGGTGTCGCCATCGCGAGTGAACACCACCATCGTTGCCAAAAAGGCCGTGGCGGCAACGAGACCAAACAGTGCCGTAGCGCCAAGAGCCGATGGGTGGATCAACAACATATAGACGCCAAATGAAACCACCGATAGAGCGGTGAGGCCGATAAAGAATTTTGAACCGTTATTCAGCATGTTCGTTCCTATTTCTGCACGTACACAACGAACCACAGTGCGCAAAACACCACAGTGAGGAAATACCAATACATCGCGTGCGCCGTCATCACTTGCTTGTCACCAAGGCGCCCGGCTGTTGCTCGAAACATCGCAACTAGTGAAAACGCCACTCCGGATGCGAGCAACACCAACATGGTGCCAGTGACTGCATAAAACATTGTTTGGTAAGCGCCGTCTCGAACGCCCATGCCCATCTGCATGTAAATGGCGGCCTGCGCGTTGATGGCAGCAACGCCAATGAAGCCCGTGATCAAAGTTGCCAACGTTGCATGCGAAGAATCGTTACGACGAGCCGAGTACACGCCCCACTGCGCCATGATGCACGCAACGACCATGGTGATCATCAACGTGTTGGCAGCAACTTCCGGAACCTTGATCTCGGATGGCAGCCAATCATGAATCAATTTGCCCTTTTCGTCCGTGCGCAACGGTGATGCATCTCGAAACTTGAACCAGATGGCGAGCATGCCAAACATCAACATGGTGCCTGCAGCGCACACCGCAGCAGTGCCCATGACCAACGAGTTGCGGTTTGCTGGTTGTGGGCCGGCTGGCAATGTTCGTGCAGTTGCAGTGCTCATTGCGCTCCTCCATCAACAGACCACTCGAGTGTTCGTGCATCCCAAGGATCTTCAGTTGCTTTTGCACCCGACATACGCGCGCGAATCACGGTTGCGACACCAGCAAGTACACACAGCGCCATGAGTGCATGACCGCCCGTTGATAAAACATTCCACAACGATTGCGGGCCGGAGTAATCGAAATCAGATGCGACGTCTGCAGGCTGATCGGCAAAACCTGCAATGTAATACGGCAACGAAGCCAACACTGTTGCTATAAAGCCCAATACGCCAAGACCGACAACGGCTACATCGGACAACATCTTTCCCCAAATTCGTGGGCCCCAAAATGCGAGCGCGCCCCAAGCAACGAGCACAGACCCGTATGTGAGATAAGTGAGTGCGGCTTCGTCGAACACTGTTCCAGCCAAGCCGGCCTGCTCAACTCGTTGCACGGCATTACCCAGCATTGCGGTCATGATCATTCCAACACCAAGCGCTGTTGGGAAAAACGGTGCGATGATCTTTGGCTTACCGGAAATCACTGCAAGCAGTGCAGTTGCCAGCACAATGACAAGGCCGAGTAGTGGCAACAGGTTGTACAGGGCGTAAGGAACAAAGCTCTTCGCTTTGTCGGTGAGCGAACCCGACCAGTTCAACGAGTGGGAGGTCTGTGAAACAGTGCCAACAAGCGCCGTGGAAATCAAACCCAAGCCAATGACGACAGCTCCGCGCAATGGCTGCTTTGCGCGAGCCATCACTGGTGTCATGTCGGCAAGCACACCGAGTGCGACCACCACGTAGATGAATGTTTGAGGCTGCGTAAAGGCCCAGCCCAACCACGTCATCAGGCCTTCATTGCCACCAAATGCAAGGCGGTCATAATGATGATCGACCGCTGTAAAAATGATTGTGCCGAGCATGACGGGAAGTGTGAGCAACAACGCCGCTGCTCCAACAAGTGACGACCAGGCAAGCATTGGCGCATCTGCCAACGACATACCTGCAGTGCGAGCGGTGAGCACCGTTGAGAACAACGAAACCGATGCGGCAAGAGCGCCCAAGACGGACAACGCCAAACCAATCAAATAGAGATCAACCATCTGCGCATTGCCGCCGCCAGGGCCGCCATTTGCGGCGATCGCACCAACAATTAAGCCGCTGCCGATGAGCCAAAGATAAAAACCGAGCGATGCAACACGGGCAAAACTGATCGCGCGCGCACCAACCTGCATTGGCACAACGACAATTGCGAGCCCAATAAACAACGGAATCATCACACCAAACGAAGCAAGCGTGCGAACGAGTGAGAAGAGCTGCAGCACGCTGTCTGCTGGGACGAGAGAGGAATCACTTGCGATGCGTTCGGCCCCCAAGATGGTGGAGACCACAACCATCGTTGCCAGCCACACTGCTGCCCCACCAATAAACAATCGACCAATGCGGCGATGATCCGTAGTGGTCAGCCATTCGCCCGCCAGCCCGAGTGCGGTTGGGTGAGGGGAATGGGCGAGGGAGGGCACTTCAACCGTGGACATAACGCTTACGACACTAACAATGCAGAGGCGCTCTATCCGAACTTCCCTTACGCTGAAATCAGCAAAACGTCCAGGGTCAGGGCAAGAAAGATCGCCGATACATAAGTAATAGAAAACGAAAAAAGCCTCATCGAACGGGCTTCCGTGGGGTTTGAGCCAAGTGCAATAGTTCCAATGACAAATGCCACTCCAAACACCAACGCTGTAATTCCATATATAAGGCCAAGATTGGCCACGGGAACGAGGACCAACGTAGAAACCGTGAGGACGACCGAATAGGCAATCATCGAACGGATGGTCTCTTTCATCGAGGCAACGACGGGCAACATGGGCACACCCGCCGCTCGATAATCCTCGGTGTGGCGAATTGCTAGAGCCCAGAAGTGCGGCGGGGTCCAGAGGAAGATGATGACGAACAGCACCACTGGCGCCCAGCCAAGCGAATTGGTGACTGCGGCCCAGCCCACCAAGACAGGAACAGCCCCGGCGGCACCGCCAATCACAATGTTTTGCTTGCTCGAGCGCTTCAACCACATGGAGTACACAAACACGTAAAAGGCTGTGGCCGACATTGCCAAGCACGCGGCGAGCAGATTGGCGCCCGCAAAAAGAATGACGAATGCAACGACTTCCAGCGTGATCGCAAACACCAGCGCATTGCGCGGCCGAATTGCGCCCGTGGCAAGCGGCCGATTTTTGGTGCGCTCCATCAATTTGTCGATGTCTCGATCGATGTACATGTTGATGGCATTCGCCCCTGCCGCAGCAAGCCATCCACCAACAAATGTCCAGACCATTAGCCAGACAGAGGGCCATCCCCTTTGCGCCAAGACCATGGTGGGAATGGTGATCACTAAGAGCAACTCCACAATGCGCGGCTTCGTCAGCGCTATGTACGAGCCAACTTTGGAACGCTGGGCCGCTGGCTTGTCACCGTGGCTGAACAGTTTGGTGGTCAAACGAGATGGAACAAGAGGTCGAACACCGAGAGCCACGGCTCAAGGTTACGGCACAATGGAGTGGTGAGCGACACCGATGTACGACCAGTTGACGTACGTGACCCAAGTGTTGCCGACGACACCGACATTGATCGCCCATGGATTGTGCTCGTCTGGAACGACCCCATCAACCTGATGTCGTATGTCACTCTCGTGTTGCAAAAACTTTTCGGTTACAGCCTGGAAAAAGCAACTGCGCTGATGTTGGACGTGCACCACAAAGGCCGAGCGGTTGTTTCAAACGGGACACGTGAGCGCGCCGAACTCGATGTTTATCGTTTGCACGAGCACGGCCTTTGGGCGACCATGCAAAAAGAAGACGCTTCGTAATGGCGAGGAAGTATTCGGGGCCAGTACAAACATTGCCGGGCGGACGCTTCTCGCTCTCACTTGAAGTGCAAGACCGAGCTTCGCTTGTTGCGCTGATTGTCCAGCTGCGCGAGATATTGCTCACCACCTCTACTGCTGACAACATGCGCAGGCTCTTCCCCGCTGCATATCACCAAGACCCAGAACACGACGCCGAATATCAACGACTGATGCGCGACGAATTACTTGCGTCGCGACTGCAATCGATGAACACCGCTAGCGAAATGTTGCAGCGCGACCCAACAAGCAAGTCGATCGAGCTCACCGCGGCAGAGCTTGAAGAGTTCATGCGCTCCATCAACAACCTTCGCCTCGTGATCGGGACCATGCTTGATATTCAGGAAAGCGACGATCTGTACGAAGATGAAGAGGTGGAAGAGGATGACCCCTCGGGCGTGCATCGCCAGCTATATCACTACCTTGGCTGGCTTTTAGAGTGGGTGGTCACTGCGCAAAGCGCGGCGCTATAGGGTGGAATGCCCAGAGGGAATTGAGCCATCTCACTGATAGATTTCTAGGGCTCTCTCAACTAAATATTCGTCCATGCCCCCATCGTCTAGTGGCCTAGGACACCACCCTTTCAAGGTGGCGGCACGGGTTCGAATCCCGTTGGGGGTGCGAAAGTAATACATATCAGCAAGACCAAGAAACAGTGTGCGACTTGTGAACAACAAGTCGAAACCAATTTTGGTCCCGTGGTGAAGTTGGAGTTCACGCCGCCCTGTCAAGGCGGAGGTCGCGGGTTCGAGTCCCGTCGGGACCGCTGAGGAGTGCTTGCACTCTTCAAGGTCGGGTAGCTCAGTAGGCAGAGCATGCGCCTGAAAAGCGCAGGGTCACCGGATCGACGCCGGTCCCGACCACAAGGCGTAACGCGTGTCCGAAAATCTTCGGGCGCGCCGTTACTTCACTTAAGGCGCGATGCGCACCAACGTTTCTTGAGCAACCGTTGCCACGTGCGTGCCATCTTGCGAAAAAACATAACCGTGTGCGAGCCCACGCCCATTCACGTAATTGACGCACGACATCTCGTACAGGTGCCATTGCTCTGCGCGAACGGGACGATGAAACCACACCGTGTGATCAAGACTTGCACTGAATCGTTTGCCGGCTTCCGACGCTTCGTGAAGTTCGGGAATTGCATTGACCACGCTCTCGGTTGGCAAGTCGTCCGACAAGTACGCAAGTGCACATCGGTTGAGTAGTTCATCGTTTCCTAGCGAGTCTTTTACTCGCAACCATGCAGCGGTGCGTCCGGCTCCATCGCGAGAGTGTTCCAACGATGTTGGAAGTGTGCGCCGTTCCAAAAACGAACTCCACGAGGTTTCTTCAATGTCGTCTGGCTGTGCGATGTTTTGCAGATGTTTGATTGGAGCAAAATCAGTTGAGGTTTCGTCTCGGTGAAATGATGCCTCAAGATTGAGAATTGCGCTCTCGCCTTGTCGAGCAACGACTCGGCGCGTTCCAAAACTGCGGCCATCACGAATTCGATCCACCTCGTAGCGAACTGGCTGAGTATTGTCGCCGCGTCGAATGAAATATGCGCGCAGCGAGTGCGGAAGAACTTCGTCGGTCACCGTAAACGCGGCCGCGCGTAGCGCCTGGGCAACAATGTGCCCGCCGTAAAGCCCGCCCCACGGATACTCAAGGCCTTCGCCAACATAGGTGTCGGCACCATCTGCCTCGAGGGCAAAAAGTTGTTGCAGGTTCATTACTGAACGGTGATTACGAGCAAGACCTCGCCAGTGACATGGCTCTCAAGCTCGAACTCGCCTGCGGCATCGGCTACAAACTCGATAACGGCCTCTTCGCCTGCCGGAACCTCGCCGCTAGCAATGTCGTAACCGTGCAAATGGAAATCATCTTCGCTTTCGTTGTTCAGCAACGAGATGCGCACCGTTGAGCCCAGCGCAACGGTTTCTGTGCGATCGGGGCCGGAGTCCTCGCCAACGATGACACTGATTTCGATGACCGATGCTGCATCAACAACGCTGCTCTCTGCTGCAACCGTCTCGGTTGCAGAAACATCCGAAGATGATGAACATGCGGTGAGTGCGGTAAGCAGTCCAACTGCGATGAAGAAGTGTTTCATGATCCGAAATCGTATCCGAGGTCGGGCGCGCTTAAGAGTGGCAGATATTCGATACCTGCATCTTTCGCCATTTGTGCACACGTGCCGCCGCGATCGACGATCACTGTGATGAAGATGGGTTCGGCACCGAAACTTCGCACAACCTCTACTGCTTCAAACAGACTTGTGCCTCGAGTAACTGTGTCTTCAACTATGGCTACTCGATCACCCGGCAGTAACGCGCCAGCAAGCCGACCAGTAATGCCGTGGTCCTTCGCTTCTTTGCGCACAGAAAAACTCCGCAGCATTCGACCACGTGTTGCGGCAACCGCTGCAATGCCAAACGCCACTGGATCTGCACCCATCGTGAGGCCACCAATTGCGGTTACCTCAATGGGAAGTATTTCAAGCGCTGCTTGTG
>Ga0208227_1000118_pt1 | contig 19809 bp, 20 predicted proteins | sample LakMenEpi13Jun11_FD_150692 | JGI IMG/M metagenome (GOLD analysis project Ga0208227, IMG submission 150692) | Freshwater microbial communities from Lake Mendota, WI - 13JUN2011 deep hole epilimnion (SPAdes) | ecosystem: Environmental > Aquatic > Freshwater > Lake > Epilimnion/Euphotic zone ...
CGCTTCTTATCTGGTATTTGCCAACCCGATCAATGAAGTAAGGAGTGCAACTGTTACTAGCTTGGAAACCGGAGTTGCAACAGTTGTTTCAGTTCCCGCTCAAGGCTCTAGCTTGCTAGGAATAACCGGAGCAGTTGCTGTTTCGAGCGACACCGGTGTCTTTGCTTCAGTTGCACTGCTACTGAGTGGTCAAATTTCCTCGTTGGCGCTTTACCAGCCAACTAATCTTGGCAATTCAGTTCAGGTGCGTTTTCGCTAACGGTTGTAGTAATCGGGAACTAGATCCCAAGGGTCAATATCCAGTAAGTCCGCAATCGCCTCAAATACTTGCTGCTCAACTTTTAGTCTTTCTTCCAGCATTGATTTTCTTGAGTGAGAACCAAAGCGTTCGGTTGGAATTCGATAAATCGTGATGTGATTACCTTCGCGATCAACTGTCCATCTTGGAATATCAGTTTGACTTTCAGCAGCGGTGGGTTCGGATCTAACTGACCAGGTGAGACCCTCGAGGTCTTCAGCCCAAATAGCTTTTAGATACTCCATAGCGGTGTTGACGTACTGCTCAAAACTGTGAGATCGAGTTTGGCCAAATTTGAACAGCTTGCTCAGTATCGGTCTTCTCATCCCGCGGTCGTGGCGATCCCTGTGTGCGTTGCGTGATTTTGGGGGTTTAGCCATGGCCCCATTGTATTATTGGGACAGTGAGCACAGTTGATGCAATTTTCAAAAAATACGACATCCGTGGATTAGTCGGCACCGAAATCACCCCAGAAAAAGTCGCAGCTATAGCTGCTTCATTTGTCGATGTGCTTGATCTAGCCGGCAAGTCAGTGGTGGTCGGCCACGATATGCGCGATAGCTCAGTTGGCTTCGTTGACGCCTTTATAGAAGGCGCTACCGCTAGGGGAGCGGACGTAATCAATATCGGGTTGTGCTCAACCGATGAGTGCTACTTTGCCTCCGGACACCTGGAAGCAGCATCCGCCATGTTCACAGCAAGCCATAACCCCTCCACCTATAACGGCATCAAGTTTTCAAGAGCCGGCGCCTTGGGTATCTCCATGGAAACTGGCTTGAGTGAAATCCTCGAGGGTGCAAATAAGTACCTTGCTTCAGGAATCAAAGAGGTAGCCGAGCCTGGTTATGCCAGTGAGCACGACATCATGGGCGAGTACGCTGCAAATCTTCGTGAACTTGTTTCACTAGATGCAATTCGACCTTTGAAAGTTGTTGTCGATGCAGCTAATGGAATGGGTGGGCTCACTGTGCCATCAGTTTTGGGAACTGATGCGGGGCTATCAAAACTTCCAGTTGAAATCATCCCGATGTACTTTGAACTAGACGGTTCCTTTCCAAATCACGAAGCTAATCCGCTAGATCCTAAAAACCTCGTCGACTTACAAAAACGAGTCATTCAAGAAAAAGCCGACATCGGTTTGGCATTTGATGGCGATGCCGACCGCTGCTTTGTTATTGATGAAAAGGGAAACGCAGTTTCCCCTTCTGCTGTTGCCGCCATTGTTGCGGTGAGTGAAATTGCCAGGGCCAAGGCTCTGGGAGAGACCAACGTTCACATCTTGCATAACTTACTGACCTCAAGAGCCGTGAAGGAATTTATTGAAGCCTCTGGTGCCACAGCTACCCGCACGAGAGTCGGACACTCTTTGATTAAAGACGAGATGGCTAGAACTGGAGCCACCTTTGGTGGCGAGCACTCCGCGCACTATTACTTCAAAGATTTTTTTGGTGCCGATAGCGGCATGCTTGCGGCGATGCACGTGATGCGCGAGTTTGGCTCTCAGGATCTGCCGCTTTCGGAATTTGCCGCCAAGTTCGACCCCTATTTTGCTAGCGGGGAGATCAACTCGACCGTCAAAGACTCTGGGGCGAAAATGGCCCAAATCAAAAGCGAGTTCCAGGACTTGGATATTGACGAATTAGACGGTGTCACCGTAAGTTCCAAGCCAGGGCAGAGCCCCTGGTGGTGGTTTAACGTCCGAAGCTCCAACACCGAGCCGCTGTTGAGGCTGAATGTGGAATCTGAGGACAAAAACCGCTGTGATGAGCTAACTTCCAGGGTTTTGGGACTAATAACTAGCTAGCCCCCAAGCTATGCTTGGATAATGCTGAAATCAAAAACAACTATCGAATTTAAAGTAGCCGACCTAGCTCTTGCCGAGGCTGGAAGACATCAAATCCGCCTGGCTGAGAACGAAATGCCTGGCCTTATGGCTCTGCGCCAAGAGTTTGCCGCAGCTCAGCCACTAAAGGGTTCCCGCATCGCCGGCTCACTTCACATGACTGTTCAGACCGCCGTTCTAATCGAGACCCTTGCTGCCCTTGGTGCACAGGTTCGTTGGGCCAGCTGTAACATTTTCTCCACTCAGGACGAAGCAGCAGCTGCTGTTGTAGTTGGATCTGGATCCCCAGAGCACGTTGCTGGTATTCCTGTGTTTGCTTGGAAGGGCGAAACCCTAGACGAGTACTGGTGGGCAACTTCTAGAATCTTCGATTGGTCCACAGAGGCCGAAGCAGAAGGTGCCTCTTACACCGGACCAAACATGATTTTGGATGACGGCGGAGATGCGACATTGCTAGTTCACAAGGGACGAGAGTTTGAGCTCGCTGGATCAGTTCCTCCAACCGGCGCAGACGACAGCGAAGAGTATGGCGTAATTCTTGAGCTGCTTCGCGATTCACTAAAGGAGTCGAAAGACCGCTTCACAACTATTGCTTCTGAAATCATCGGTGTTAGCGAAGAAACCACCACCGGTGTTCACAGACTCTACGAGTTCTTCAAGCGCGGAGAACTATTGTTCCCTGCGATTAACGTGAACGACTCTGTTACCAAAACCAAGTTCGATAACAAGTATGGAATCAGACACTCACTTCCAGATGGTCTAAACCGCGCAACCGACGTTTTGATCGGTGGCAAGACTGTTTGGGTCGGTGGCTACGGTGACGTAGGTAAGGGTGCAGCTGAAGCACTTGTTGGTCAGGGAGCTCGCGTTATTGTGAGCGAGATTGATCCGATTTGTGCACTGCAGGCAGTAATGGATGGTTACCAGGTAACAACTTTGGAATCTGTAATCGAAGAAGTTGACATCTTTGTAACCGCAACCGGTAACACCGGAGTAATTACACCAGATCACGTAATGCAGATGAAGCACCTTGCGATCATCGCAAACATCGGTCACTTCGATGATGAGATTGACATGGCTGGAATCGCCAAGATCAAGGACATCGGCAAGATCGAGATCAAGCCTCAGGTTCACGAGTGGCTACTACCAAACAACAGAAGCGTCCTGATTTTGAGTGAGGGAAGGCTAATGAACCTTGGTAACGCCACTGGCCACCCAAGCTTTGTGATGAGCACCTCGTTCTCAAACCAGGTTCTAGCTCAGATCGAATTGTTCACTAACTTGTCTTCCTACCCACTAGGCGTTCACATTCTGCCAAAGCACCTAGACGAGAAGGTTGCCAGAATGCACCTTGACGCTCTTGGGGTAAAACTCACAGAAATGAATGCAGACCAGGCGCGGTATATTGGTGTTCCGGTCACTGGACCATACAAGGTGGACCACTACCGCTACTAGGACCTAACATGACCCCTAAGATTCTTGTCGTCGATGACGATAATGCGCTAAGGGAAATGGTTGGAATTGTTCTAACAGCATCGGGTTTCACACCAACTTACTGCCCGGATGGTAATCAGGCGCTCGCAATATTTGAAGCCGAAAAACCCGACCTTGTTTTGCTTGATGTCATGCTTCCAGGAAAGAGCGGCATAGAAGTTTGCAAAGACCTTCGAGCCGTTTCGGGAACGCCAATAATCATGTTGACCGCAAAGTCCGAAACTAACGACGTGGTGCTGGGGCTAGAAGCCGGCGCCGATGACTATATGGTCAAGCCGTTTGAGCCAAGTGAGCTAACAGCCAGAATTAACGCGAGACTCAGACCGATCACTAGCTCAGAAGCAAGAGTAAGTATCGGACCGCTTGAGTTGGATGTCGAGGGCCACCAGGTCTTGCGCAATGGAGAAAATATATCTTTGACTCCTTTGGAATTCAACTTGCTTTTGACCTTGGCTCAAAAACCAAAACAAGTTTTTACAAGGGAGTTACTGCTGGAGCAGGTTTGGGGCTATCAGTACAAAGCTGACACCCGATTGGTAAATGTTCATGTGCAGCGACTTAGATCAAAAATCGAGCAGGATCCTGATAATCCAATAATTATCAAAACTGTTCGAGGCATTGGTTACAGGGCTGGCTAGGCTCAATGTTTAGATTGCTAAGACGCTCGGTTCAGGCTCGAGCGGTTGCCACCACTGTTGCGCTTAGCTCGGTGCTACTTGTAGCTCTCGGGGGGTTCCTGTCTTTCTCAATCGGAAATGGGCTTTTTGAAGAGCGATTACAGCAAGCTCTTGCTGAGTCTGAGGCCGCGGTTCTAGATGTTCAAAACACCTTTGCTGCCGCCAGTGTGAGTGACGAAGTAGCCCTTCAGACTCTGATGAACTCTGTGGTTCCCAAGCTAGAGGCCACCGGAGTTTCTGACACCAGACGCGTGGCCCTACTTAGGACCCCTGGACAGACCGGCGTCCAGCTGCTGCAGAGCCCGATTTCCTCTGGTTTGGATACCGCGGTGATCTCTTCGAGCTTTAGAGCTGAGGTGCGACTTAGCGAAGGAAGATTGCTATACCAATCAATCCAGCTCACCGGCTCGAATGCTGGGGTAGTAACCACCAGCCCAGGCCTTGTTGTTGGTTCCCCAATCCAAATCCCGCTTGCCGGATCTCACGAGCTATATCTGGTTTTTGATCTATCTAGCGACCAGCAAACTTTGAATTTTGTGCAACAGACCCTTTTTGCTGGCGGACTAGCAATCATCTTGATCATCGGTGGTGTTACCTACCTAGTAACCGGATGGATCGTGAGACCGGTAAAAATCGCAGCTGAGGTTTCTGAAGAGATTGCCGACGGAGCTTTAGATGTTCGCCTCCTAGAAAAAGGTGATGATGTAATTTCCTCGCTAGCTAAGTCATTTAATAGAATGGCCGATTCGCTTCAGCAGCAAATTACGAAACTCGCATCTGTTTCGAAAATGCAGCAAAGATTCGTTTCTGATGTTTCGCACGAGCTTCGGACACCTCTAACCACCATCAAACTTGCCGGTGACTTGATCTTTGAATCTAGGAAAGATTTGGATCCATCTCTCAAAAGATCTGCTGAGCTTATGCAGGGTCAAATCGAAAGATTCGAAGTGTTGTTGAATGACCTGTTGGAGATCTCAAGGTACGACGCGGGTGCGGTTCGAGCAGAGTTAGAAATTTACGACCTAAACCAAGTTGTTAGATCATCAGTTGCCTCAATTGACCCGCTCGCACTAAAGCGCGGAAGTACCATTGAGATTCAAATTCCAGATAGTGAAGTAATGGCCGAATTTGATTCACGCAGAATCGAACGCCTGCTTAGGAACTTACTGGCCAATGCAATTGAACACGGCGAAGGTAAACCTATTCAAGTAGCCGTTGGCATGAACGAAGCGGCAGTTGCAGTTTCGGTGACCGATAACGGTGTTGGCATGACCGAGGCCGAACTAGCCAGAGTCTTTGATCGATTCTGGAGAGCAGACCCAGCTAGAAAGCGAACCAGTGGCGGTACTGGATTAGGTTTAGCCATTTCCCTGGAGGACACCTTGTTACACGGCGGATCCCTAGATGTTTGGGCCAAGCCCAACGCGGGGTCCAGTTTCAGGCTTACTCTTCCCAAGGTCCAGGGTGGACAAATAACCGCTTCTCCGCTTGAGCTACCCGGTGCAACGCAGGTAAAGCCTGGGCCAAGCGAGGAACGATGAAGCAAAAGTTCCTAGCAGTTTTGCTACTGGCAAGCCTGACCGGCTGTGCGACGTTACCGGTTTCAGGTCCCGTCAGAATTGGACCAGATTTGGCACCACCTTCTGATTCCAACTCGTTTTACTACTCACCCGCCACCCCAGCTGATGGCGCTAGTGAAACAGAAATTTTGGCAGGTTTTCTAGCGGCAGGAACTGCTCCCCAAAATGACTATGCAATTGCAAGAGAGTATCTAAGTGAATCTATTCGAGCTACCTGGAACCCCAACCAAGAATTACTGATTGAAAAATCAACACCTAAAGTCACTTTGACCGAATCGGGAATTGCTTTTGTTGAAGTTGAAGTAACCGCCAGAGTAGATGCCAATGGCAGGTATGAAACACTTCCTGCAGGATCAACTAGGACCTTGGAATATACCTTCATTGAGCAAGCCGGACAGATTCGTCTAAGTAGTGCACCTGATGTCACAATCGTGATTCGACCGGTATTCGATGTCGTCTTTAGAAGTTACTCGGTTTATTTCCTAGATCACGCCAAAGCAGCACTTGTTCCAGAACTCAGGTGGTTTCCAGCTAACCCAGCTACGGGAACCAAGTTGGTCAATGCTTTGCTGGCTGGACCATCAGAATGGTTAAAGCCAGCGGTGGTTTCTGCGATTCCTACCGGAACGGTTTTGTCTTTGGATGCGGTTACTGTTCAGCAAGAAGTTGCACTAGTTGATCTAAGTGCACGAGCACTAGTTGCAAGTTTGTCCGATCGTTCGCTCATGAAGGCGCAGCTGGTTGCAACCCTTTCCCAGCTTCCAACCATCACGGAAGTGGCCATCTCAATTGAGCGTTCCGCCCAGGATATCCCCGATAGCGAACTGGAAGTGAGTTCAGAAAGCACCGGCACCTTGGTGGCCTTGGGTGAAGATGGGCTCAATGCTGTTTCTGGCGCAACAGCAGATGTAATTCCCGCTGGCTTGTCTTTTTTTAGTTCGAGAACTGTCACCAACCTGGCTCTTTCTGCTTCGGCGTCAAAAATTGCCGCCTCCACCAGCACTGGAGTCTTTGAAACAGCGCTTGATAACCCAGGCAAAGCCGTTGATTTGCTAGACGCTAGGACCAATCTGAGCGCAGTTCAATATGACCCGCTGGGCAAGCTCTGGCTGGTTTCTGGATCTCAGGTGTCGGTCGATTCCAAACCACTTAGTGCTTCTTGGCTTGGTGGCCAGAGCATTACCGCATTTGCCCTTTCGCCGGAAGGATCCCGGGCGGCACTGATTGTCGACCGTGGAGCTACCAATCAGGTACTTCTTACTAGCGTGATTCGAAACCAGGCGGGAACTCCAATTGAACTTGCTTCGCCCATAGTTTTGGCAGCAGAGCTTTCAAATCCAACTTTGGTGAGTTGGTTTGACCAGGTCACGCTTTCTATTCTCACTTCCCAGTCAGATTCCACAAACGTAGCTTTGGTTGAAATTGGCGGTGGCACAAGATTGGTTCAGGGGTTAGCAGATGCTAGGTCACTGGTTGCCCTAGGCGATGGCTCAGCTATGTTCATCCTGAAAGACACCGGAGAGCTATTTACCTTTAGGGGTTCCTTCTGGGCTTCAATCGCTTCCTCAGTTTCAGCAATTACTTTGCTGAAATAGTTCTCAACAGTTTTACTTTCTGCTGTTTCCGATTGGTTTATCTGGCCAGCATTGAGAAGTGCAAACAACTTCACTTGTTGATCTGATCTTTCCCTCGCGATGTGCGGTATGCGATCGAGCGGGAAAAAACTTGTGCCTAGATTGCAAAAATCTGCTTTGGATTGAACCTCGAGAATTTCTCTTGTCAGGATTAGCTATATACACAGTTACCAAATACAGCGACGAAACATCCAAGCTACTAGTTTCGATAAAAGACAAAGGGCAATTCTCACTTGTTGCAGAACTAGCCCAAATGCTTAGACCGGTTATTGAAAACCTTCCTGCGAGTGAATCAATTCAGTATCTTGTGCCCGCACCTAGTAGTCCGCAGAATTTTTCTAAAAGAGGCTTTCACCCAATGCTGCTTCTGGCCCAAGCGGTTGCAAGTAGTCACCCAAGCCTCTCGGTTCTGAATTGCCTGAGGTTTGCGCGCCCAGTGCAAGATCAAGTTGGCCTTACTGAGCCAGAGCGCATAGCAAACTTGGCTTCCAGCATGGAGCTAAATCAATCGGTCGCGGGAAGAGTTTGCTACCTCTTGGACGATGTTGTAACCACCGGGGCCACCGCCCTCGAGGCCGCAAGGGTGCTCGGGTTTGGGGGAGCACATCTGGCTGGAGTGCTGGCAATTAGCTATTCGAAGGGCTAAATTCTGCGCCTGGGCCACGAGCTAGCCAAGGCTCTAAGATTGAGGGTAATAACTTCCCAATTGATTTGGAGCGCATTTTGGCGTCAATTTTTGACAAAGTTCTTCGTGCCGGCGAAGGCAACACCCTAGCAAAGCTCAAGGTTCTGACCAAGGCCGTCAACGCTCTAGAACCAGACTTTCGGCAGCTTAGCGACGAGGAACTCAGGCACGAGAGCACTTCTCTAAGGGAGAGATTTGCCAAGGGCGAGAGTCTGGATGATTTGCTTCCAGAAGCTTTCGCAGCTGTGCGCGAAGCCGCCACCAGGACCATTGGATTGCGACCATTTGACGTTCAGATTATGGGTGGTGCCGCCTTACACCTTGGCAACATTGCTGAGATGAAAACCGGTGAAGGTAAGACCCTGGTTGCGACCTTGCCCGCTTACCTAAATGCCATTGCCGGTCGAGGTGTTCACGTAGTTACCGTAAACGACTACCTAGCTAGCTACCAGAGTGAGCTCATGAGTCGAGTCTTTAGAGCCCTTGGTATGACTACCGGTTGCATTACATCCGGCCAGGAACCTGCTGTTCGTCGTGAACAGTATCTAGCCGACATTACCTATGGAACCAACAACGAATTTGGTTTTGACTACCTGCGCGATAACATGGCCTGGCAAAAAGCCGACCTGGTGCAGCGCGGGCACTTCTTTGCCATCGTGGACGAGGTTGACTCGATCTTGATTGATGAGGCAAGAACTCCGCTGATTATTTCCGGACCTTCCTCAGGCGAAGCAAACCGCTGGTTCACCGAGTTTGCCAAAATTGCTCAAAAGCTTCAGCCGGTAATTGATTACGAAGTGGATGAGAAAAAGCGCACCGTTGGAATTTTGGAACCAGGAATCACCAAGGTCGAAGATTACTTGGGAATTGACAATTTATATGAATCAACTAACACCCCACTGATTTCTTTTTTGAACAACTCGCTCCGCGCCAAAGCTCTTTTCAAAAAAGATAAAGACTACGTAGTTATCAAAGGCGAAGTGCTAATTGTTGATGAGCACACCGGAAGAATTCTTCAGGGTAGAAGATACAACGAGGGAATCCACCAGGCAATTGAAGCCAAGGAAGGCGTTGAGGTAAAAGCTGAGAACCAAACCCTGGCAACAGTTACGCTGCAGAACTTTTTCCGTCTTTACAGCAAGCTAGCCGGTATGACCGGTACTGCGGCCACCGAAGCAGCCGAGTTTATGGCCACCTACAAACTAGGTGTGATCCCAATTCCAACCAATAAGCCAATGGTTAGAAAAGACCAGTCAGACCTTATCTACAAAAACGAAGAAGTTAAGTTCAACATGGTTGTTGAAGATATCAGCGATCGTCACGCCAAGGGTCAGCCAGTACTGGTTGGAACCACCAGCGTAGAAAAAAGCGAGTATCTCTCGGTGCTGCTAGCCAAGCGCGGAATAAGACATGAAGTTCTAAACGCCAAAAATAACGCCCGCGAAGCGGCCATCATTGCTATGGCCGGACGCTTTGGCTCGGTAACCGTTGCCACCAACATGGCAGGGCGTGGAACTGACATCATGCTCGGAGGAAACGCTGAGTTTCTAACAGTTGAGGCCGTTGCCAAAAAAGGACTGGTTTCTGAGCAAAGCCCAGAAGAATACGAAACCGCGTGGGCCACCGAGTTTGAAAAGATCAAGCAAGAAGTAGCTGTGGAAGCCAAGAAGGTCCTCTCAGTTGGCGGGTTGTATGTGCTTGGCACCGAACGTCACGAGTCCAGGCGAATTGACAACCAGCTTCGTGGTCGTTCCGGTCGTCAAGGTGACGTTGGAGAATCCAGGTTCTACCTGTCTTTGACCGATGATTTGATGAGATTATTCAACTCCGGAGCAGCCTCTGCTTTGATGAACCGATCTGGTGTGCCCGACGATACCGCTATCGAATCCAAAGTTGTTTCCAGGGCAATTGCTAGTGCACAGTCTCAAGTTGAAGGCAGAAACGCAGAGATTAGAAAAAACGTTTTGAAGTATGACGATGTACTGAATCGTCAGCGTGAAGCGATCTATGGCGACCGCAGGCGAGTTCTCGAAGGCGATGAGATAGCAACCCGGATTGATAAATTCCTAGAAGAAACAATTAGTTATCTTGTTGAGTCAACCCTTGCCACCAAGGAAGACGTCTCGGAGAGCCTAAAGACTCTGTGGCAAGACCTAAAGGCTGTTTACCCAATTTCGCTTGAGATTGATGAGGTCCTTGCTGAGGCAGGAAGCATCTCAAGACTGACTGCAACCTTCCTTTCCAAGGAAATCATTAGCGACGCCAAGATCGCCTATAGAAAGCGCAGTGAATCAATTGGTGAGCAAGGCATGCGCGAGCTTGAAAGGCGGGTAGTTCTTTCTGTAATTGACAGAAAGTGGCGCGATCACCTGTATGAGATGGATTACCTAAAAGAAGGTATTGGTTTGCGTGCCATGGCTCAGCGTGATCCACTAGTTGAGTATCAGCGCGAAGGTTTCGTAATGTTCCAGCAGATGATGGGATCTATCCGCGAGGAAGTTATCACCTATCTATTCAACGTGGAAGTCAGCGTGAACCAGTCACCGGTGGATCAGATTAGACCACAGGCCAACCTAAGTTACAGCGCCCCTGGAGCTCCAGAAGAAGCCGCTGAGCCAGCTGTCGAGCGCGCTCCGTTGAATCGGGCAGCTGCCAGAAAGCAAGCTCAGGCCCAAAAATCAGGCAAGCCCAAAAAAGGAAGCTCCTTTTTCAAAGGCTAGATAAATCCAATATTGGTGGCTCGCCAGATGTTGTGGACACCTTCAAGTCGGATAGCAACAGCTTTTGATCTTCTGCCAGAGCTAAGAACCACAACTGATTCGATTACCCCCGCGCTCGGGTACTGGTACCTCACTCGCACCACATCGGTTGGTTGCACCTGCGGTTTTCTTCCGTGTTTCAACCGATACTGAGCTCTAGAAACTGCTCTTCTTTTTAGTGACTCATACACGTGTTCGTTCAAAACGTTTTGTAATTGATCAACCGACCGGACCCCCGAGATTACCTCGTTGACGGCAGTTGCGATTGCTGCAATAAATACCTGGGGCCGCCTAAGCGGCTGGGTTTCTGGTAAGTCAGGCCCAAACTCAAGGTGTCTTTGGTTTTCATACCCCCTCGAGTGAATAGTGCTATCAATTCGAATATCTGGTTTCTTCACTTCACTCCCTTATTAGCCAAACTCAATTTGAGTGGCTTCAGGGTAATTGAATACGCTTGCGCTTTTTGCTGGCATTAATCACTTGTGTATAACTATTTAGCAATGTCGGCAGGTGCGAAATGATGTTGGCATGACCACACTCACCAACTACGAACCTCAGGTTAAATCCCGCCATAGACAATCGCCGCTAATCCCAGAAGGTGCCAATTGCCTTCAAGTCGAATTAGCCAATAGCCTCACTCGCGAGCTGACCCAGGTGAGAATTAGCCGGTCCTTTGTTTTTGGCTTGCTCGAAGACAAGATGAGCTGGAGCCTGATTCGCCTAAATCAAGTTATGGCCCTTAGATTTCAGACCCACCCTCCTGATTCCTCAGCTGCAATCACTTGGACCCGCAAAGCTGCGGGAGAACTACTCGCATCACTTTTTCTTCCCGCCCCAGCAACCATTTGCTTTCAAAATGATCCACGTAAGAAAGTGAGCTTGGTTGTGTTGGGCGCAACAAGGGGGCTGGTCGCAACCGATAGCTACCGACTGCCCTTAATTCCACTCCAGGCACTTAGCTACCTCGAGATTTCCCCAAGCCAACTCAACCGAAAGGATTTCAACTCATGAAAATACTCAGAAGCCAGCCAAGCGGCAAGAGCCCAGTTTCCATTGCGCTATCTGCTCTTGTCGTACTTGGATCAGTACTTGGAGCTTGGTTCTTTATCGAAAGCAATAAAACCACAGAGGTCTTTCTGGTCACCAAGCAAGACCTGCCTTCGGGGGCAGCTCTAAACCTGAACAACCTAGAGAAGATAGAGCTCTCGCTTTTTGGTCTTGCGGGAGCCTACCTACGGCCAGAATCACTCCTGGAAGGTGCCTATCTACAAAGACCAATTGGCTCCGGTGAAACAATTCCGCTTTCAGCCATAACAACCCAAGATCAAGACAACTGGTCCAACTTGGTGCTCACCCCGCAAATACCCGTAAGCAGCCATGTAACCGTTGGTTCAAAAGTAGCCATCTGGGCCTCACCGTTACTTGAATTCCAAACTTACGGCGAACCAGTTTTGCTGGCCGTAGACGCTGAGGTAGTTGAGCTTATTGAACCAGAAAGCGGCTTTGCCAGCCAGCAGAAATCTCTAGAGCTAAGAGTCCCAACCGAGTCACTTCAATATCTTCTTGGAGCAATCTCTGGCCAAGCCTCGATTGCAATTACTGCTACCGGAGGTTCCAGCTAGTGCTGGAATCAATTGTTCGGTCACTACAAGCCGCTAAGAAACAAAATACAAAACCCGAACCGCAGATTATTGCCGTTACCAGCCCCCACGGCTCAACCGGTAAAACTACCGTGTCAATAAACATAGCTTTAGAGCTAGCGGCAGAAAAGTATTCGGTCCTGCTTATTGATGCAGACCTTGAAGGTCCCAGCATTGCAAACTACTTCTGCCTTTCAGAGCTTCCGGCCGGGCTAGTTGGGGCCCTAAGAATTGCGGGCCAGCAGCGATTTGATCAAACACAACTTGAAAGACTCAGCATCAAGATTCCTAAAAGTTCAATCACAGTTTTACCCGGAGTTATCTCAGACCAGGTCTTGGAGCTTACCAGAGAGAGTATCCAGGCAATTCTGGAAGTGGCCAAAGAAAGCTTTGACTTTGTTGTTGTGGACTTAGGTTCGCTAAAGCCAAAACATGAATTTGATCTAACCAGTGAGGTGGTTCGCATAAGTGATCAAGTGGTACTCGTGGCCCTTGCGGACCCAATCGGAATCTTTAGGCTGCTTAGAGTCGAGCAATACCTGTTGTCACTAACCGAGCAACCAAAGTTGATAGTAAATCGACTTAGAAACTCGGTTATTTCTCAGGCCAAGTCTGAGATCAAGACCACCCTTGCCGGTCTTGGTGCAATCGAGGCAGCGGCATTTTTGCCTGATGATCCGGTTCATGTTGATCAGGCGACAAGGCTCGGAATGTTAGGTGGTGGGCGCTCAGGTGGCTTTCGCTCCGCCGTTGGTATCTTTACCAAGGTTGCAATCCTGGATAGGCCAGGCGCCCTCGATGCGCGGGTGGCTAAACTCGGTTAGGTGTCTACACTTTCTCAACTGATAAGCGATTACGGTGTCCCGAATAAGGCGAACATCGAATGGCTCACAAGGCTGCAGTCGGAGTGGCAATTAGTTGCAGACCTATTGTTTGCGGACCTGGTGCTCTGGGTCCCAACCAAAGACGGCAGCTTCGTTGCCGCCGGTCACGCCAGACCTTCGAGTGCGGCAACGGTTTTCTATCGCGACATCAGCGGTGAACCCATTCGCAAAGAGTGGCTGGCAACAGTAAAGCAAGCCTTCGAGACCGCTCAGATTGTCGAGCAAAAAAGCTCCGATACCGTAGCTGGCTTACCGACAAGATTTAGTGCCATTCCAGTGCAAAAAGAGACCCTTCTGGAAGCAGATAACACAAGTCCAATTGCGGTTATCACCCGGCATACCAATCTTTCTGAAAGTAGAACCCCAAATAAGATTCAGCTAAATTACGTCAGCTGCGGCAAAGAACTACTTCAGATGATCACTGAAGGAACCTTCCCTGATTACTCTTCCCCTACGGGGCGAAGACGCGGTGCGCCAAGAGCTAACGATGGCTTACTAAGACTCGATGTCGATGGCAACGTTAGCTTTGCTAGCCCCAATGGGCTTTCAGCTTTTAGCCGCCTAGGTATCGAAGGTGAAATAGAAGGAAAGTCTCTTGCAGAGGTAGCCACCAAGATTGTCAAAGCGCAATCCACCGTCGATGAGTCCTTACCTTTAGTTCTTACCGGCAAAGCTCCCTGGCGTGCAGATCTGGAATCAAAAGATGTAACGCTATCGGTTCGAGCTATTCCGCTTATGAAATCTGGTGCTCGAACCGGAGCAATAGTTCTCTGTCGCGAAATTACGGAACTCAGGCGCCAAGAGCAGCAGCTACTTACCAAAGACGCCACCATTCGTGAAATTCACCACCGTGTGAAAAACAATCTACAAACCGTTGCCAGCTTGATGCGCATTCAAATGCGCAGAACCACCAGCGACGAAGCAAAGGAAGCTCTCGAACAAGCAATCCGCCGAGTGTCAGCAATAGCACTCGTCCATAACACCCTGGCCGAAGGATTCTCTGACGAAGTGAACTTCGACGAGGTATTTGAATCCAGTATGCGTCTTGTGGGGGAGCTAGCTACCGATTCATCGAGAGAGATCAAGCTTCGAATTGAGGGCAAGTTTGGCCAGTTGGATAGCGCGCTTGCCACACCATTAGCTGTTGCCTTGACCGAAGTAGTTACCAATGCCGCAAGTCACGGACTGGGTGAGCACGGCGGAAGCATACTTATAACTCCTAGGCAAACTGCTAAGCAGCTGACCATTGAGGTCGAGGATAACGGGGCGGGATTTGATAAAGATGCCATCGGCAAGGGCCTTGGAACTCAGATTATTAAGACCCTTATCGAGGGCGAATTGCGGGGAAAGATTAGTTGGTTTTCACCGAAAGATGGCGGCACAAAGGTCGCAATCAGCATTCCGATTTAGCTGGCGCGACGAGCCCTGGCGTACTTGCGCTTTAGAGACTTACGCTCGTCTTCACTCAGGCCACCCCATACTCCGGTGTCCTGGTTTTCCTTGATTGCATACTCGAGACATTCGGCTGTCACGGTGCACTGGCGGCAAACTGCCTTAGCCTGCTCGATCTGATCTACCGCAGGACCGGTGTTTCCCACTGGAAAAAACAGTTCAGGGTCTTCATTTAGGCATCGAGACTGGTTTAGCCACTGCATATCCATGCGAATAATCCTTTATCAGTTGGCCCCCATAGCCAAGACGGGCAATACAAACTCTCACTTAGGTTGGTGAGGTCGAAAATTGTGATTTACGCTTATGTGCGTAACTCGTGTTCTGTATCTAATCGTTCCATACTGGTAGCGGTTTGTAAATACCCAACTTTGGAGCCCAAATGACACCTTTTCGCAAGGCCCCAGCCTTGGTCCAAATTGTCCTAGTTTTGCTAGTAGCCGAAGCCCTTGTTTTAGCGGCCGTTTTTTTCACACTACTTTTTGAATTATTCTCGGGACAATTTCAAAGCATCTATTCAGAAGTGTTTTTGTTGGTGCTAGCAGCAGCTGCGACGGTCTGGGTATTGACTTTTTCTAGAGGCTTATTGAACAAAAAACGTTGGGCAAGAAGTGCAGTATTCTTTTGGCAATTACTTCAAGCAGTTGTTGGCGCTGGTGCAATTGCAGAAACTGGAACTAGTCGAATTCTTGGAGCTGCACTAGTGCTAGTTTCCGGAATAGTTGTTGTGCTGTTGTTTAACTCTCAGGTGGTTGCAGCCACCAACGAGGAAACTGACGGGGATCTAACGAACTAAATATCCAGCTGCTTGCGAAGGCTATCGACGTGACCGGTGGCCTTGACGTTGTATAGAGCAAGCTCTAGCTTTCCTTGCTCATCCACCGCAAAAGTTGATCGCAGCACACCCTCGTAGGTCCTTCCATACATGCTCTTGGTGCCATAGGCGCCATACTTTTTGTGAACTGTTAGGTCAGGATCTGCTAGCAGTGCGAACTTGAGTTTGTGAGCTTTCTGGAACTTCTGCATCTTTTCGACGCTGTCTGGGGAGACTCCAAGCACCGCGTAACCAGCCTTCTCAAGGGCTTTTAGGTTCGAGTTGAAGTCTTCTGCTTCCTTGGTGCAACCAGGTGTCAGTGCAGCTGGGAAGAAGTAAACGATGACCTTTTTGCCCTTGTATGAAGAGAGTTTCACCTTGGATCCATCGTGATTGACGAGTGTGAAATCAGGGGCCTTGTTGCCAACTTCTAGCCTCTTTGCCTCAGCCATGTGTCCTCCAGTGGGGTGAATTCGGGGTGTGAATAAAGTCTAAACCAAACCCAAATTGGGTTTGGTAGCCAGCGATTATGCTTGAAGAATGTTGCTGCGGTTGATTCAAATCTCTCGTCCAGTGCTTTGGATCAACACCATAGGCACCTCGGTCATTGCCATGTGGCTTGGCGGGGACCTGTGGCGCTGGGACATCATTCCTTTCCTTATTTGGGTGACTTTCCCCTTCAACTTGTTGATTTATGGAATCAACGACATTTTTGATCAGGAAACCGACAATATAAATGCCCGCAAGGGCGGTATGGAAGGCGCCAAGATCAGCCCCCGCGAAGTAGTGCCAATCTTTGTTGCGGTAGCAGTAACCAACATTCCGTTCTTGATTTACTTTGCCTTCACGGTGCCACCTGCTGCCATGGCTTGGATACTGGCCTACGGACTCTTTTTCTACTTTTATTCCTCACCACCATTTAGATTCAAGGCCAGACCGGTTTGGGACTCGGTTAGCAATACCGATTACGCCTTCCCATTAGTTTTCATCCCATTGGCTTTTGGCCACGAACCACTGTGGTTTGCGGCTCTTGGTCTAATGGTTTGGTCCATGGCCAAGCACACCTTTGATGCTGTGCAAGATATTCCCCAAGATAGCTTCGTTGGCATCAAGACAACCGCTGTTTGGCTTGGCACCAAAGGAAGCGCTTACTGGGTAGGTTTCTGGTGGCTAATCTCCACTGTCTTGTTTGCTCTTGTAAACATTCCAGTAGCAGTAGTCAACGCAGTTATCGCCGGCTACTTGACTGTTGCCATCTTTAGAAAACCAGTTCCTGAAACTGGTCGAAAGCTATATCGGCTTTCGATCGCCTTCCCATACATTGCAGGAGCGGTAGCCGGAGTTCAGCTTGTTTCTGCCATGGTCTTAGGTCTTTACCCTTGAGCCAGAAATCTATTGTTGTAATCGGCGCTGGCATCAGCGGCCTGGCAACAGCCGCCCTGCTTGCAAAAGCCGGACACAAGGTAAAAGTCATCGAAGGCTCCGACTGGATTGGTGGCAAGTCAAAGCGAATCATTGTTGATGGCCAACGCATGGACACCGGCCCAGCTCTTGTTACCTTTCCAGGTGTTTGGAAAGAGTTTCTTCGTAGATACGACAACCTCGGAGATACCTCTATAAAAGCAAGCCAAATCGCCCCAATAGAGTTCGAACCACTATCCGAGGTTGGCGAATACTTCTATAAAGGCGATAAGTGCTTGCTTCCGGTTGAGCCAGGCAACAAATGGCACGAGAGCTGGAACCGCTTCGAAGCCATTCACGGCAAGCTCGATAAAGAGATCACGACTCTTTTGACCAATACCTCTATGAGCCCAAAGGCCGTGCCGGCTGTTAGCAAGCTTGTTTCCAACTACGGGCTGAGACTCACAACCAAAAGCTACCTAGATGGTTTGAAATGGTTACCGGAAGGCCTCAAAGAAGTCATTTCAATCCACACATTGAACGCCGGTGTTGCCCCAGAAAGTACCTTGGCACTATTTGCAACAATGCCCGCCGTGATGGCAACCCAGCAGGTGCTTGTTCCAGTTGGTGGCGTGAACGAAATTCCTCTTACTTTGGAAAAGTTAGCCCGTCACGCAGAGGTTGAGATAAGACTCAATGAAAAAGTAATTTCAATCTCCAAAGGTAAGGTCACAACTACCCAAGGCTCTTATTCGGCAGATCTAGTAATCTCCAGCCTGGATGCCAAGGTGACGGATCGATCGCTTGGCAAGAAAACACAAGAGCAAAACCGCAAGATGTCTTGCTCTGGGGTAGCGATCTATGCGGTTTTGGAGCAAGACCTACCACAAGGCACTAAGACCCACTCGGTGATCATGCCTGATGACCCAGCGGCGCTGCATAAATCTCTTGGAAACAAAGAGCTGCCAGAGCAGTCCATGGTGTTTGTCAATTACTACAAGGCAGGGCACATCTACCCAAACAAGAAATCCACAGTAGCCGTCTTGATTACAGCTCCCGCCGATGGCAAGCACTATGACATCAACAGTGACTTCGCTAAGCGTGAGCTGGAGCGAGTAAGCAAAGTGATGGGATTACCCAAGAACATCAAAGAGTATTTTGGTGAATTCCAGATTCTAGATCCAGAGTACTTCTCTGGTTGGGGTGCAACTGGGGGAGCGCTCTACGGAGAGGCTAGAAAGATTTGGCAGTCTGGGCCACTCCACCAGCCCAAACATTCATCATTTCTTCGTCCATGGCTCTGGCGGGTTGGAGCATCAACTCACCCAGGCGGAGGGATACCTGCCGTGCTTGGTGGAACACTTATTGCTACTGAGAAGCTTTTGAAGCGAATAGGGAATCAGGATCAAAATGACACTGATGCGATGCTTATTCCGCTGCTAGCTACCAACGCTGATTGACACAGAAACTTCAGCTCCGACTTCTAGGTTTTCTGCAAACCGGACTGCATTCTTGATGGGCAAGTAGTAGAGACCATCCTTCGGAATCAAAGCCGTTGAGAACTCAGTCTTTCCGATCTTGCCCAGAACGGGAATCACACCCCAGCCGTAAGTTAGCTGGGCTGCCATAGCCTTAATCTTCTTGCTTGGCACAACAGGGACTGGAACGAAGTAAAAAGGTGACGGTCCGCGCCACTCGATCATGGCGCCTTTGAACTTAGTAACCACTAGCTATTTGGAAAACTCATGACGGCGGCGTTTAGTATGGCAATCAAATAGACCCCACTAACTACCCAAGGTCCAATTCCTTCGGAAATGCTGGAAACTGGCACTCGCTTGGACATGTGAAATACGTTTATGGCTAGATGTGGTGCAAAGATTATCCAAGCTAACGCCATAGCAATCGGCATAGCTCCAAGAGCCGGAATTGAGAAAACCGGAATGGTGATTACTAGCACAAGCCAAGACGAGGCAATGTAAAAGTCGTTAGCAGTTCTTAGTTTTAGCTTCCAAGGAGCCCCATAGGTTTTATAAGCAACGCCGGCGTGGAATGCAATCCAGACAAAAGAAACCAGGAAAAACACCCTCGGGACAATATCTAGCGCCATAAGTCCGCCCGCCTGACCATGCTCCATGTGATAGGCGTAGTGCACAAAAATATATCCGAAGGCCATCGGCCAAGCCAACAATCGATTTAGATTTATGAGCGCAGTTGGCTTGCCCTTAATCCCAAGACCCACCAGCAACGAAAGCAAAATCGCACCCAAGATCCCCAGCACCACCACTTCTTCAGTGAGGTTGGTATGTGAGGAGGCTGGCTCGCCTAAGGAGTATCCCCAACCTCCAAAAGCTATGGCTAGTGCAACTAGAGCAACAGTAAGAATGGTGTTTTGGTTGGATTTGAGTGTCTTCATGAGTTAAGTCTAAGTCTCTCCTGAAGCCCAGATTTTCTTGAAGACCCTACGCCACTACCTGCCCCGACCCACACCTTCGCTAAGTTTTGAACCATTTAGCGCAAGTGGTATTGTTTAGAACTGTTGCCAGTTAGGCAGCAAAAAGCACCTCTAGCTCAATCGGCAGAGCAACTGACTCTTAATCAGTGGGTTCCGGGTTCAAGTCCCGGGGGGTGCACCGAGAACTAAAGCGAATTAG
>Ga0208227_1000119_pt1 | contig 19752 bp, 18 predicted proteins | sample LakMenEpi13Jun11_FD_150692 | JGI IMG/M metagenome (GOLD analysis project Ga0208227, IMG submission 150692) | Freshwater microbial communities from Lake Mendota, WI - 13JUN2011 deep hole epilimnion (SPAdes) | ecosystem: Environmental > Aquatic > Freshwater > Lake > Epilimnion/Euphotic zone ...
GGTGTTGTTTACTGCTCGCACTTCGCCGCGGTAGTACCTAATTTTGTTTCGTCCGTTGGATCGCGGTTCGCACAAACCAATTGCAGTTGAAGCCGCAGAGGCCGGGTCGGTACCGGTGGTAGTGGTGAACGATGCAACAGTTGCCACGTCGGCAACAACAGTGAAACCTTCACTGCCTGGGTCGGTTGTGCTGGTTGGGCATTTGCGTTCCATCGAGCCCCACACGCGATACACGCGCTGTGAAATCTCGCGTGCAACAAGCGACACCCAGGTACGGCCTGGCGCTGGGTCTTGCACAAAAATTGCGTTGCCCGCGTCGGCAACAACCGCCGTCTGCGCGTTGTTCATGGCGCTCAACCACACCGTCATTTCTTGGCCGGGGTTAGACAGTGGGGCAATGACGTTGCCGGTTGGGCCGCCGTAATAAAAGTCGAGTATTTGTTGCCACGACCATCCGTAGGTGGTTGCCCACCCGTACGAACCGTATTGGCTCATGCCGCGGCCGTGGCCGTAACCACGACCGTTCACCACAATGGCGTTCGGCAACATTCCGTCGTCTGCGCGCACCACCGCACTTGGCACAAGCGCCGCCACCATGCTGATGACGACAATGCCAATAGCGGCAGAAATTTTGGGGGGTATGCGCATGCTGAAGTTGGTCTCCTCGCCCGCTTAAATAACAGTCTACCGATAACAATCAGCAGGAAGGGGGCAGGCTTTAGGCCGTCTCGCTCACGCTTGGTAACACATCACGTTGTTGCACGACAACGCCAAGTAGCACGAGGGAAATCCCCATGTATTCGATGAGAGTTGGTTTTTGATCAAGAAAAAAGAAACCGAACACCACTGCAGTTACGGGCAGTAACGCAAGCAAAACAGAAAATCGTCGCACAGGTATTTTGCGCATGATCGATTGCTCGATGCCGTAACCAAGCGCATTGGAAAAAAGCCCGACAAGTAAACACCAACCAAGAATTGAAGGCGACGACCATGCAGGGCCGCTTTGTGCGGCGCCGAAAGGCGCGATGACTACTGCGCCAATTGCAAGGCCAACGCCAAGCCCGGCAACACCGCGGTCGAGCTGCGCAACTTTGGAGCCAATCACGATGTACGCGGCCCAACAAGCCGATGCCAGGAATATGTAGAGAAGCCCAAGTGGTTCGCTTCCAAGCTCGAGCCCCGACAACACCACAACGCCCAACGTTGCAAGGCCAAGCGCGGCGGCGTTGCGCCGCGTTTTTGTTTGCCATGCGGCAATGCAGATTGGGCCAATGAACTCGATTGCTACGCCCTTACCTAAATCCAGCCTGTCGATCGCAAGATAAAAGGTGAGGTTCATGAATGCAACGGCAATGCCAAACGTTGCGGCCGACAACAACTCTGCGCGCGTCCATCTGCCGTGTTTGAGCAGGCGCGGTGCGGAAAACACCAACAAAATGAGCGCTGCAGCAATGACTCGCAACCACGCCACGCTGGCTGGCGCCAATTGATCGAACAAATTAACGGCGATGATCGCGCCAAGGTATTGCGCGGACGCCGAGAAGATGAAAAAGACTTCCGGCGGCAAATTGCCAATCTGTTTTTTGGCGGAATTATTTGTTGTTGCGTTACTCACTCGAACAAGTCGGGGTCTGACGCACAAATTTCTTGGAACAGTGGTTGAAACTGAAACCAACCTGCGTCGGCGAAGCCCGTCAGTTGCTGCGTGTACAGCGCCATGTCGTGGGGGATCAGTTTCGGCGTGCCAGCGGCCTCAGCCAACAGTTGTGCTTGGCAGCTGCGGTCCATCGTGATGAACCAAAACGCTGCAGCCTCCACCGTTGTGCCAACAGTAAACAACCCGTGGTTTTGGTGAATGGCTGCTTTGCCTGTTGGGAACTTGGAGATGATTTCCTCTGCCGCGGTTTCCTCGAATACCACTGCGCCACCTTGCTCGGCAATCAGCACGTGGTCGTCATAAAAGATGCACGAGTCTTGCGTAATTGGGTCGAGCTTGCGCCCAAGCGTGGACCACGCTTTGCCGTAGGTGGAGTGAGCGTGTGCCGCACCAATCACGTCGGGGCGCGCCTTGTGGATTGCCGCGTGCAAAACAAATGCTGCGCGGTTCACCGGTTGGCTGCCGTACACCACTTCGCCTGCGTGATTAACCAAGATCAAGTCGCTTGTCTTCATGTGGCGGAAACTTTTGCCGAATGGGTTCACCCAAAAGTGATCGGTAAATTCCGGGTCGCGCGCCGTGATGTGCCCGGCCACGCCTTCGCCGTATCCCAGTCGTCCAAACACGCGCAGTGCAGCTGCAAGGCCAACCTTGCGCGCCCTTCGCTCGTCTTCAACGTTGTCGTAGGTGGGCCTGCCAATTGCGGCAACGGCTTTTGGCGTCAGTTCAACGCCGTCAATCATCTTGGTGTGCTGTTCGGTGATGGCCATATGGCAAGGCTAGCCATGCGTCCAAGCGGCCCATATCTCGTAGCCTGTACCAATGGCCGAAACACCCTCACCCCGCCAAACCGACTCTGGGATCACCGTCGAGCCGCTGTACAACGACCAATCGTTGGCCGGCTTCGATACCCAAAGCCAGCTGGGTGCCCCCGGCAAGGCGCCATACACCCGCGGCATTTATCCAACAATGCACCGCGATCGTCTGTGGACAATGCGCCAATATGCGGGCTTCGGCAGCGCTGCCGACACCAATCAACGATTCAAGTTTTTGCTCGAGGCCGGCCAGACAGGCCTCAGTTGTGCGTTCGACTTGCCAACGCAAATGGGTTACGACAGCGATCACCCTCGCGCTGCTGGTGAAGTTGGAAAAGTTGGCGTAGCAATCGACTCGCTCGACGACATGCGCACGTTGCTTGCCGACTTGCCACTGGACAAAGTCACCACATCCATGACCATCAACTCCACAGCAGCAATTTTGTTGTTGATGTACGAGTTGGTTGCAGAAGAGCGCGGAGTACCAAGCACCGCCATCAGCGGCACCATTCAAAACGATTTGCTGAAGGAATACATTGCACGCGGCACATACGTGTATCCGCCAAAGCCCTCGATGCGCATCATCACCAACATCTTTGAATATTGCGCGCAAAACGTTCCCAAGTGGAACACCATCTCCATTTCCGGTTATCACATTCGCGAAGCAGGCTCTACTGCAGTGCAAGAACTTGCATTCACGTTGTCCAATGCAATTGCCTACGTGCAAGCAGCGATTGATGCGGGGCTGGATGTGGACGACATTGCATCGCGCCTCAGTTTCTTTTGGAACGGACACAACAACTTCTTCGAAGAGATTGCAAAGTTCCGTGCAAGCCGCCGCATGTGGCACGACATCATGACCACCCGCTTTGGCGCGAAGAAGGAAGCAAGCAAACTGATGCGCTTCCACACGCAAACCGGCGGCTCCACACTGACCGCACAGCAGCCACTCAACAACGTGGTGCGTGTTGCCGTGCAAAGCATGGCCGCAGTTTTGGGTGGCACGCAGAGCCTGCACACCAACGGCTACGACGAGGCACTCAGCTTGCCAACCGAAGAAGCCGCGCGCATTGCGCTTCGCACACAGCAAATCATTGGCTACGAGAGCGGCATCACCGACACGCCCGACCCGCTCGCTGGTTCGTATTTCATCGAGTCGCTGACGAACGAAGTAGAGCGCCTGGCATACGAATACATTGCGCGCATCGACGAGATGGGTGGCGCGGTGCAGGCCATTGAATCCGGTTTCCAAATGGACGAGATTGAAGAGGCGGCCTATAGCTACACCAAGTCGATCGATGATCAGACTCGCGTGCTGGTTGGCGTCAACAAGTTCACTGTCGACAACGAGCCAGAGCCCAAAATCACGCCGGCAATTCCTGGCTTGGAAAAGGGCCAGGTAGACCGCCTGTCTGCATACAAGGCAAACCGCGACATGGCCAAAGTTGCCGCAACACTTGAAGCCTTGCGCGAAGCCGCTAAGGGAACAGGCAACATCTTGCACCCGATGAAAGATGCGTTGCGCGCAAACGCCACACTTGGCGAAGTGAGCGACGCGCTGCGCGACGTTTTCGGCGTCTACCGCCCAGGCTGATTGCGGGCTTACAAGCTGTTTTGTTTCGCGACTTGCACCATGATGGCGTCAAAGTCGCACTTATCGAGCAGGTTGGTGTAACCAAATAACGAACTGAATCCGTACCCAATTGCTTGTTCACCCATGCTGACTAGGCCAATGATTTGCTTGTCAATTTTTGGAAACGAGTCGATCATTGCTTGATCCAATTCGGCGACAACCTTTTTCATTTGCTTAAACGTGGTCTTGTGATGGCGCGTGGCAATGATGCACTCCTGGCGGAACCTCAGCCATGTTCGGCGATCGGCACTTAAACCAAAGTGGAAACTGTCGGTAAGGCCAAAGTTGGGCTGTTGTTTGGTCGATGCTGTGCGCTTTGCGTCCAGCGTTTGGTTTTGCGTCGTGCGCATCAGTTCGTTGACCGCATCGTTCATGAGGGCTTCTTTGTCGGGGTAGAAGTTGTAGATAGAGCCGCTGGTAACACCCGACTTGCGCGCAATTCGAGAAATGGTTGCACCGGTGAAGCCCGTCTTGCTCATTACCTCTGCCGTTGCATCGATCAGCGCATCACGAAGTGCGCTTCCCGTATTCGAACGGATGGGTTCAGGAACTTGCACCTTTGCGCGCGAGTGTTTCGCGTTTGCCGAAAGGTAGGCATTGTGGATTCCGTCAAGCACTAGGCCCATTGCTGGGTTGGTGGTGGTGACAAACGAGCGCAAGGTGGAGCCGATGGCAATGGAAGCGCCAAGCGCCACGCCGGCGCGATCGATGGCGGTGGCGCCTGACTGCAAGCCCGCCTCGTGCAGCCACTTGCTTACTTCGGCTATCACAACTTCGCCAACTACTTCATTGCGCTGGGCCATCACCACAAATTCGGCGCCAAGACCCAAGATGCGTGAAGGCTTTTCCAAACGGGCAATCAAATCGGCAGGTAACCCAGACTTTGATCGAGTGGTGACCGCCTCAACTGTTTCGGCAACGAGCGCGCGCAACTCGTGGGCAACGACTTGTTGCCACAACGCAATCAGCATCTCATCGCTGTTTTCGTAACGGCTGTAAATCGCGCCAGTGGTGAGGCCCGCGCGTTTGGCAATGGAGCTTGCTGCAATGTTGTCGAGCCCGCATTCGAAGGCTTCTTGTGTGAGTGCCTTCACGACTGCAGCAGCGTTGTTTGCAGATCGTTGCGATGTGGCCCTGCGCACCACCGGTGTCTGTGGTTTTGTTGGGCGACTACTCATGGTCGAAGTAGGTGATGGCGGGCGCCGGGCGCTCGCGATCGGGCAGCGTGCGCGTTGGCCAACCCAAATACACCATTGCGGTGATGTGCGTGCCTTGCGGCCAGCCGCAGTGCTTTGCCACATCATCGTTTGCGCCCTTCGGGCAACTCGACCAAAAACTGCCTAGGCCCATTGCCGTTGCACCAAGCAACAGCGTTTGCACGCCAGCAGCCACAGCGTCGCGGTTCTCTTCTTGTTGCAGTTCGGTCTCGCCTGGGGCGGTGCCAATAACAAGCAACACTGGCGAGCGCATGTACTTGGTGCGCGTCTTCGTCACTTTCATTTCGGTGTCGCCGTTTCGCTGCATGGCGTCGGCTGTTACGTTGCCCAGGCCGTGTCGCGCTTCGCCGGTGAACACGCCAAACAACCACGGCCATGTTTGCTGGTGGTTCGGCGCATAAGAAGCCTCGGCACACAGCTGGTTGATGAGGGAAATGTCTACGCCGCGTTCTTGGTCCATCACCAATTGCGTTCGGCGTGCGCGAACGAGTTGGGAAAACTCTTCGAAGGTCATGACTTAGTTTTTGTGCAGGGCAGCGTTAAGGCCGCCCCAGTTGCCTGTGCGCTGCGTTGCTTCGACCGCGCCGGTCTGGCTGTTTCGCCAGAAGAGCAGGCCGTTGGCGCCAGAGAGTTCGCGCGCTTTGACAACAGTGCCGTCGGGAAGTTTCACTTGCGTTCCGGCGGTGACGTACAGGCCGGCTTCGATGATGCACTCGTTGCCAAGAGAAATGCCAAGGCCGCTATTTGCGCCAAGCAAACACTTCTCGCCAACGGTCACCATTTCTTTGCCGCCGCCAGACAACGTGCCCATGATGGATGCGCCGCCACCAACGTCGGAGCCGTCGCCCACAATGACGCCAGCAGAGATTCGACCTTCCACCATGGATGCGCCAAGTGTGCCTGCGTTGAAGTTACAGAAGCCTTCGTGCATCACAGTGGTGCCGCTTGCGAGGTGGGCGCCAAGCCGAACGCGGCTGGCGTCGGCAATGCGCACGCCCGACGGCACCACGTAGTCGGTCATGCGAGGAAACTTGTCGACGCCGTGAACAACTAGGTGTTGGCCTTGGCGCAGCAGGTTGTATCGAACATCGTCCAGCGTGTTTAGTGCAACTGGGCCGATACTCGTCCAGGCAACGTTGGCGAGCAAACCAAATGCGCCGTCCAAGTTGATGGTGCGCGGAAGACAGATGCGATGCGACAACAAGTGCAGGCGCAAGTACACATCGGTGGCGCTTGTTGGCGCGGCATCTGTATCGATCACGAGTGTGGTCGGCATGATGGCAACGCCGCGGTTCTCATCAGTCGTCGACTGAGTTTCTGTTGGCGTGTTGGCGGGCACTTCGGAGCCCAATCCAAGATGACGGAAAAAGGTGTCGAGCGTTGTGCCGTCTGCGGCAATGGTTGCCAGGCCAACACCCCATGCCGAAGCCATGGCTACTTGGCCTCTGGTCGAAGGGTGGGGAACAGGATCACGTCTTTAATTGAACCCGCTGCAGCGATCAACATGACAAGTCGGTCGATGCCAATGCCGAGGCCCGCGGTTGGGGGCATGCCAAATTCCAGTGCGCGCAGGTAATCCTCGTCCATGCTGCCGGCCTCGTGGTCGCCCGCGGCTTTGGACTTCTGCTCGTCTTCGAAGCGCACGCGCTGCTCGATCGGGTCGTTCAACTCGCTGTAGCCGTTGGCAATTTCGCGTGCGCCAATGAACAACTCGAATCGCTCCGTCAGGTGCGGGTCGTTGCGGTCGGCTCGGGCAAGCGGCGAAATTTCTACCGGGTGGCCAGTAACAAACGTTGGTTGTTGCAGCGTGCCTTCGGCCAATTCGGCAAAGATCTCTTCAATAATTCGGCCGGAGCCCCAGTGGCCTTCGGTCTTTACTTTGTGTTGTGCAGCAATCTTGCGCACCGCATCAACAGGCATGCTCGGGTGCAATGTTTCGCCGGTGGCTTCGCTTGCCAAATCAATCATGCGCACTTTGCGCCATGGCTGAGCCAAGTCGAACTGTTCATCATTGATGGTGACAACGGTGGTGCCAAGTGAGTCGCGTGCGGCATTGGTAATCAGCAGTTCGGTAAGCGCCATCACTTCGGTGTAGTCGCCATAGGCCTGGTAGCTCTCCATCATGGTGAACTCGGGGTTGTGGCGCGTCGAGATGCCCTCGTTGCGGAACACACGTCCAATTTCAAACACGCGCTCCATGCCGCCAACGATGAGTCGCTTCAAGTGCAGTTCGAGTGCAATGCGCAAAAACAATTGCATGTCGAGCGTGTTGTGGTGCGTGATGAATGGGCGGGCGTGAGCACCACCCACTTCCATGTGCAGAACTGGCGTTTCCACTTCAATGAATTTTTGATCGTGCAGAGTTTTCCTGAAGCTGGCAATAGTCGCGTGACGAACCTCGAACGTGCGGCGCGCTTCTTCGTTGATGATCAGGTCGGCATAGCGCTGGCGATAGCGGGTATCAACATCGGTAAGCCCGTGCCATTTGTCGGGCAGCGGGCGAACGGCTTTCGAAAGCAGCATTGCTGTTTCAACTTTTACCGACAGCTCGCCTTTGCGCGTGGTCATCACTAAGCCAGTAACACCAACCCAGTCGCCCAAGTCGAAATCGTTGATTGCATCAAACTGTTCGTCGCCAACTACCGACTTGCTAATGAACAACTGAATCTCGTTGCCGCGGTCGCGCAACGTGCAGAAAATAAGTTTGCCCTGGTCGCGCTTCAACAAGATGCGTCCGGCAACCGTGACCGATTGTGTTGTTTCGTTGCCTGCCTCTAAATGCCCAAATGCTTCGCGCACTTCGCCAAGCGTGTGCGTGCGGTCGAAGCGGTAGGGGTAAGGGTTTGTGCCGGCCTGGCGCAGCGACTCAATGTGCCCAAGTCGGCGTTCGCGTTCGGCGGCAAGGCCGTGGGCGGCTTGCTCTGGCGTCAGCTCTTCGGGTGTTTCGTCGGCTGAAGTCACGCAGTAAAACTAGTCGCGCGGCGTGCGCCCCCGCTTATTCAATTACGGCAAGTACATCGCCCGAGCCGACGGTGTCGCCGGCCTTGACGTTGATCTTGGCAATCTTGCCTGCCTTCTCGGCAGTGATCTGGTTTTCCATCTTCATTGCCTCGAGCACAACGATCGAGTCGCCTACGGCAACGGTTTGGCCAACTTCAACATTGACCTTGACGATGGTTCCCTGCATCGGTGCGGCAACGTCGCCGGTTGCCAAAGCGCCGCCGGAACTTCCCGAGCCGCGGGTTGGCTTCTTCGACTTCTTGGCAACGCCAGCCGTAAATTCAGGCACCCACATTTTCACGTCGAAGCGTTTGCCGTTCACTTCCACGGTGGTGGAGCGTTCGATCAGCCCGTCTTCTGGCGCCTCGCCGCCGCCCGCGCTGGAAACCAGTTTGGAAAGGTCGAGTGTTTCTTCCACCCACTTCGTGCTGTGCGTGACTGCACTGAAATCGGGGTGGCGCAAAATGGCCAGGTCGGCGGGGATGGTGGTGTGCACGCCCTCGATCACCATTTCTTCAAGTGCGCGAATGGTTCGGGCAATCGCGGTATCGCGGTCTTTGCCCCACACAATCAATTTGCCAACAAGGTTGTCGTAATACTGGCTCACGGTGTCGCCGGCTTCGTAGCCGCCGTCGAAGCGTGTGCCGAAACCGTCTGGAGTTGTCAGCTTGGTGATCGTTCCAGGCGAGGGCAAAAACTTTCCGGCGGTTGGGTTCTCGGCGTTGATGCGAACTTCGATGCCGTGGCCGTTGCGCAATGCAGCAACTTGCTTTTGTGTCATCGGAAGTTTTTCGCCGGATGCAACGCGAATCTGCCATTCCACCAAGTCGATGCCAGTGATCACTTCGGTCACTGGGTGTTCTACTTGCAGGCGGGTGTTCATTTCCAAGAAGAAGAAGTCGTCGTCTTGGTAGATGAATTCCACGGTGCCGGCGTTGTAGTAGCCAACTGCTTTGGCTGCTTTCACGGCGGCTGCACCCATTGCTTCTTCCATGCCGTCGGGCAGGCCAGGTGCTGGTGCTTCTTCAATCAGTTTTTGGTGTCGACGTTGCGCCGAGCAGTCGCGGGTGGATACCCACACCACGTTGCCGTGCTTGTCGCCAACAAGTTGCACTTCAATATGTCGCGGCCATGTGAGGTAGCGCTCGACATAAATTTCGTCGCGGCCGAAGAATGCTTTCGACTCGCGTTGCGCCGAGTCCATTGCTTCTTGCACTTGGTCGGCCGACTGCACCACTTTCATTCCGCGGCCACCGCCACCGAATGCAGCCTTGATTGCTACTGGCCAACCAAATTCATTTCCGAAATCAGTGATCTCTTTTGCGCTGGTTACAAACTCGGTGGTGCCAGGCACGATCGGTGCGCCGCCGCGCAAGGCAGCCTTGCGCGAAGAAACCTTGTCGCCCATTTCAACGATGGCTTCTGGCGGAGGCCCGATGAATGCCACACCCATGTCGGTGATGGCGCGGGCGAAGTCGGCGTTCTCGCTGAAGAATCCGTAGCCAGGGTGCACGCCATCGGCGCCGCTCTTACGAATGGCATCAAGAATTGCTTCGGTGTTCAAATAACTTTCGGCTGCCGTTTGGCCGCCAAGCGCAAAGGCTTCGTCGGCGAGACGCACGTGCAACGCGTTGCGATCCAACTCGGAATACACGGCAACGGTGGCAATGCCCATCTCGCGAGCGGTGCGGATGACGCGTACGGCGATTTCGCCGCGGTTGGCTATCAGGATCTTTTTCAACACGAGTGACTATCTTTGCCTAATGAGCCATAACAATGCCAACTCACTTGGGGCAGACGCCGATTGGCCCAGCGGGTGGCAGGTTCGCAGGGTTGCCGAAACGGGCAGCACTAACGCCGATTTACTGCTTGCGGGGGAGGGCGGTGCCCCACATCACAGCGTGTTGATGGCCGACTTTCAGTCGTCGGGCAAGGGCAGGCTGGACCGCACGTGGGTTGCCGAGCCCGGCACCAACCTCTTGGTGTCGCTGCTCTTTCGCCTGGATGCCGGCGCGCAACGACCGCTGCATCAATTTACGCAAATGGTGGGCATGGCTGCAGCGCGCGCATGCACCCAGGTTGCGGGCGTTACACCAAACATGAAATGGCCAAACGATTTGTTGGTGAACAACAAAAAGATTTCCGGCATTCTTGCGCAAGGCGCGCCGCAGTTTGTTGTGGTTGGCATTGGTGTCAATGTTGGTTGGGCGCCAGAGGGGGCAACATCGCTTGTTCACGAAGCGCCTTCATGTGCTGCAAAGCCAACCGACGTGCTGCGCGCAATGCTTCCGCACATTGCTTCATTCGAGTCGCTTACACCGCAGCAACTTCACCAGCTGTACCAAGACGAACTCTCCACCATTGGCCAGCGCGTGCGCGTGGAGCAACATGGCGGTGCTGTGTTGGAGGGAGTTGCGGTTGCGGTGCACACCGATGGCCGGTTATTGGTGCGCGAAGACAACGGCGCCGAGCATCATGTTGATACGGGCGACGTGGTCCATCTGCGTTCGGCCTAACGACTACCGTCAAAGATGGTGACAACAAACGAAACTCCGCGGCGGCGAAAGAATTCGTGGTTGAATGCGTTGCTCACGCTGGTCATTGCCGCACTCGTTACCACCGTCGCCGGCACCAATGGTTTGGTTCGCGCATTGCGCAGCGAACTAGACGGCGTACAGCGCGAAAGCGTTGCCACCACCGCGTTGTCGCCCGCGCATCCCGACTTTGAAAACTATTTGTTTGTTGGTTCCGATTCGCGCGCTGGTTCCGACCCGTCGGATCCGGACTACAACAATGTTGGCGCCGAGGGCGACATTGGCGGGCAGCGAAGCGACACCCTGATGGTGATGCACTACGTGAAAGCAACAGGAACGGTTTCGTTGTTGTCGATACCTCGCGACTTGTGGGTGTACATCGGCGATGGCGACGAGCGCCAGCGCGTAAACACCGCGTATCAGTTGGGCACCGACGTGTTGGTGCGCACGGTGCAACGCGCGCTTGGCATACCTATTCATCACTATGTCGAAATCAACTTCCAAGGTTTCAAGGCCATTGTCGATTCGGTGGGCGGTGTCTCGGTGTGTGTCGATTACGCATCGCGCGACAAGCACACAGGGTTATTCATGAGGCCCGGTTGTTCCACGCTCGACGGGGTAGAGGCGCTTGCGTTTGCACGAAGCCGATTCTTCGAGCAAAAGATCGATGGCGATTGGCAGGTGGATGGTTCTTCCGACATTGGCCGCACCGCACGGCAACGCCTGTTTGTGCAGGCGCTTGCGAAAAGCGCTGTGCTCGGCGTTTCCGACAATCCGTTCAGCGTTGGCAGCGTTATTGAAGGCGCACTTGGCGCAGTGGTGATCGACGAACAACTGAATCTCATCGAGTTTGGCAAGAAAATGCGCCCAGCCGCCAGCGGCAAGATTGCATCGTTTCCGCTTGCCGTTTACGGCGACACCATCGGCGGCAATTCGGTGTTGCAACTAGGTGAGGACGCGGCCGAACTGTTGGCGTTTTTTGCGGGCACTGGCCCGCGGCCTGTACTTAACCCTTAGTCAGGGTTTTTGCTCGCGCCGCAAAATCATCGGCGGTTGCAGCTTGCCCAACACGATTGCCCTGCATCAAGTCGCAACCCAGCAGGCGCAACCGTTGCATCTGATCCTCTGTCGTTACCCATTCGGCAACCACACTCATGTTCAGCGAGTGCGCCAACTGCACGATGGAACGCACGATTGGGTCGTCTCCACCTTGTTGCCCAATGTCGCGCACCATGCTGCCGTCCAACTTCAAATAGTCGGCGGGGCAGTCGCGCAGGTACGCAAGCGACGAGTAGCCGGTTCCAAAATTATCGAGCGCAAGTTTTACGCCAAGCCGCTTCAACGCGTTGATCGTGCGCATCACGGCAGGGTTGTCGCTGAGCATTGTCTTTTCCGTAATTTCGATGGTGAGGTGTTGCGCATCAAGTTGTGCATCGCGCAACGAACCCATGACGCGCTCTACAAATGCGGCGTCATTCAATTGTCGTGTCGAAACATTGACGTGCATCACAAACGAGCGGTCGACAACGCCGGCATCAATCCATGCGCGCGCATCGGCGCATGCGGTACGAATTGACCAGTCGCCGATGGGCCCGATAGCGCCAGACTCTTCGGCGAGGTCGAGAAACATTGGCGGCGTCAGCAGGCCGCGTTCGGCATGGTTCCAGCGCAACAATGCCTCGGCGCCTGCAATGCGGCCCGTCAGCGTTGAAACAACTGGCTGATACATCAAGAACAGTTCTTTCGTTGCCAGCGCGCGCTCTAGTTCGGCCGAAAGCGACGAACGCTCCTTGGCGTTCTTGCGCATTTCTTCGCTGTACAACTCGCAGCGGCCGCGGCCTCGTTGCTTGGCGCGGTACATGGCCGTGTCGGCGTTATTCAACAGCGTCACTGCCGCATCCTTCGGCGCCTGCTCGGCCAGCAGCGCAGGCGTTGCTAGTGCAATACCAATGCTTGCGCTCGTAAATATCTCGATACCTTGCAAAATCACTTGCCCCGTCATTGCTTGACGCACGCGCTCGGCAACGTCCATTGCCACATGCTCGTCGCCCAGGCCGTCGCACAACACCACGAATTCGTCGCCGCCGATGCGGGCAACAATGTCGGATGGGCGGGTGGCGCTTGCCAATCGCTTGGCAATGGTGTTCAGCAACTGGTCGCCAACGTTGTGGCCAATGTTGTCGTTGACATCTTTCAGTTTGTCTAAGTCCACGAACAACACGCCAACGCCGCGCTTCAATGTGATGCTGCGCTCTAGCGCCTCGCTCAGTTTGCGCAAGAACAACACACGGTTTGGCAAACCTGTCAGCGCATCATGCGTTGCCTGGAATGCAAGTTCGTCTTGCACTTGCTTCGCTTCCGTAATGTCGCGGGCAATCACCGAGAAGTGTTGCACCGCGCCGTCTGCCTCGCGAACGATGTGCAGTGTTAAGGCAAGCGTGCGCATGATGCCGTCGGGGCTGCGGAAGCCAAGTTCACCTTCCCACGTGTTGTTGGCCGGGTTGGCAACAACTTCGCGTGGCACCTGATCGCGAATTGCTTGAATGAATAACTGTGTCGCAGCATCGGTGGTGGCAGAGTGCTCCGAAACACCAATCAGTGTTCGCGCACCATCGTTAACAAACAACAACTCGCCGCGTGGGTCGAAAACAATGACAGCGTCTACCGACGAGTCGAGCAAACCAATCAGTTGATTGCTCAACACTCGACGGTTCACCGAATCGGTTACGTCGTGCGCAGTGCCGATGAAACCTGTGTTGTCGGCAAGCGGCTGCGTCGAGACGCCAACCCAAAATGCTTCGCCCGTTGGTTTCCACAAACGAAACTCCACGCTGAACGGTTGGCCGCTTTCGCGCGAGCGTTGCCATGCTTCTTCTGCATATGCACGATCCGATGGTTGTGCGTTCGACCACGGCGCCACACCGGGAGTGAAACCAGCACCACCCAGAGCGAGAGTTCGAAAAGCGTCGTTAGCGGCGGTCAGTCGACCATGGTTGTCGGTCTGAAATACCCCAATAGGGAGGGACGCGGCTGATTGGTCAATATCCCTATTGTGACAGGTTGACCCATGCAGGAATGGCTAACTGGCGTGTTTAGCCAGCGACGACGAACGTGTTCGAAACAGTGTCGAGGGCGGCAAGTTCGATGGCATTGATCAGCGTGGTGCTGTCGGTTCCATCGGGCAGATCCAGCTGTTGTGGAAGCCCATAGCCAGTAAGACGAAACGTGTGAGTTTCGCCGGCTGGTGCGCACGGCGCGTGGTAACCCGTGGTGCCGGCCACATTGATTGCCTGAATGGCACCAACAGGCACGGCGTTTTCGCTCAGCGTGGGTTGAGTCACATCGATGTTGGCAACGATCCAGTGCATGGCCGAGCCAGCCGTCTCGTCCACCAAGCTGACTGCAAGCGAGACAACATCTGGCGCGATATTGGAAAACGTGATGGATGGCGAAACGCTGCCGCCGGTGCATGTGAACATGGCGTCAATTGCGCCGCCGTCGGCCCACGGCGTGGTGATGGAAAAACCCGTACCAACTGTTTCGGCAACGGTAGTGACGACTGCGATGGATTGTGTTTGATCTGGCGAAGGAGCGCTCATGTCGCGGCCGTCTCGCGAGCAGGCAGTAACAAGCGCGCACAACGCAACCAATGCGGCGAGGTTGCGGGCAATTCGTTTCATCTGCACCAGCAAAGGTTACGACATGGAGCACTACAGTGCTGTGCGTGAATTCGTCGAATACTCCGTTGTGCGTGCTTACCGTGCACGCACACCCCGACGACGAAGCATCAAAGGGTGCGCCAACCATGGCCATGTATGCGCAGCAAGGCGTGCGCACTGTGCTGGTGTGTTGCACGGGCGGCGAAGAGGGCGATGTCAATAACCCTGCACTAAAAGAACCGGGCCAACCATTTCATGGCCTCAACGAAGCAGAGGAAAAAGCACTGCTCGCACGCGTTCGCCCAGCCGAGTTGGATGCCGCAGCAAAAGTGATTGGTTTCCATCACGTAGAAATGTTGGGCTACCGCGACTCGGGCATGGCCGACAGCCCAACCAACAACAACCCCGACTGTTTTCACATGGCAGACATCGACGAAGCGGTTGGCAAGTTGGTTGCAGTCATTCGCCGCGAGCGCCCGCAGGTGTTAGTCACGTACAACGAAGACCAACGCGGCTATCCGCACCCCGATCACCTGAAGGTGCACGACATCAGCGTGCTCGCATTCGACCGCGCAGCCGACGACGAGTGGTATCCAGAAGCAGGCGAGCCATGGCAGCCAGTGAAGATGTATTACTCCACGTGGTCGCGCATGCGCCTTACTGCCATTCACCAAGCACAGTTGCGCCTGCGGGGCACTTCACCGTTTGATGAAACATGGTTCGATCGCCTCGATCTAGACAGCCAGATCACCACGCGCATTCCTGTTGGGCAATTTATGTACGCGCGCTCGGGCGCGCTTCGCGCACACAAAACTCAGGTAGACGAAAACGAACCGTTTTGGTTTGGTCTCAGCGATGACGAACTTGCCGAGGTCTATCCGTTCGACGACTGGGTGCTTGCAAAGTCGCTTGTTCGTGGCGCTCCGCTTGAAGCGGGGCAATACGAAGACGATTTCTTCCGCGGTATTCGCGCAAGCAAATAGTTATGCGCGCATGGCGTCGCGCAGCGCGCGATAGCCAATCATCACCGCGCCGCTAGACGCAATAGCGTCGCGCAACGAAGCATCATTGACAACAAGTTCGTAGTCGTCAATCCATCCAGAAGCCACGCTGCCAAGCGCCCTAATTTCTGGAGTGTCAATGCATGGCTGAACGTGTATTTCGGTTACGCCCGGCTGCAGGTTGGCAAACGATTTCAGCACACGCTCGCGGCTGCCTTCGCGCCAGTCGTGATCGAAGTGATCGGGGAAGACCACGCCTTCTTCTGCGGCAAGTTTCCTAAACGGAAACCCTGCTTGCGCTTCGGAAATGGTTGACGGCAGGCGGATGGGCAATTGAAACTCGGCGGCAAGTTCCAGGTACACATCAAAAAACTGTGGTCGCACCGTAATCGCAGTGAGGTGCGGCGCAAGGTGCGTTACGTCAATGCCCCATTCGATAGCGCGCGAAACTTGTGTGCGGCATTCGCGCAACACTTCGGCCGAGTCTGCGTGTTCCCACAAGTCGTCCACCGTGCGCGGGAAGCCGCCTTCACCCGATTGCAGGCTTGGCGCATATGTCAGCGGGCCCCATCGGTACATCTCGTGTTCGCTGTTTACGGTGAGGTGCACACCAATGTCATCGCCGTTGTAATTGAGCACCGCATGTTTTGCCCACGGCGCCGGCACCATCAACGAGGCACAAGTTGCAACACCTTTACGCATCGCGTCGTACACGCCCACGTTGGCTGCATGAAATGCACCAAGGTCGTCGCAACTAAGAATGACCAATTTCGCATCGGCTGCGTATCCCAGTCGTTCTGCAAGTGTTGGCGTGCTCACTTCCTAAACGCTACTAGCGACAGGCCTTCCATAGCCCCAGTTTGTTTGTTCGCGCTTGCGCGACCGCCCGTGAGAAATCCGAGCGATGCATGATGTTTGGCTCGATCGAAAGCGTGTCGGCATAACCCTGCGCCGCCAGCTCGTAGTTGACAAACAGGTTGTCTGGCATGCGATACACGTACAACAGCAATCGGCCATAGCGGTCGCGGGCCTCAACGTCGCGCTCCAACCGAACGGTGGTTCCTTCTGGAAGCAATTCGTGCATGAACTGGCTTGCCTCGGGGCCAAAGCACTGCACCGGCTTGGTGGGGTGTTTCGTTTCGGGTGTGTCTATGCCAATGAGGCGTATCGATTCGATCTTTTCGCCAATGCGTATCTCGATGGTGTCGCCGTCAATTACTTGTTCGACTGTTGCGCTGCTCGGATCGAGCGGTGTTGCGGGTGCGCACGCCGAGGCGATCAAGCACAAGCAAACGAGCCACAGGTTTTTCTGCACACTGCAATGTGTACCACCGTTGTTATTGCCTGCGTCGTTAGAAGCCGAGCACCCGCTTTTGTAGCTTGCGCATACCGGCAAGCCAACGATCTCGCTCGGTTGCCTTCAGCACCATGTACTGAGCAACTTCGGGGTGGGGAAGAATGAGGAAGGTTTCGTCGCGGATTACTTGCACGCAAACCTCGGCAACTTCGGCTGGTTCCAGCACTGCTCCCGCAACTCGAACCACGTTTCCCGATGGCCCGTCGTTGGAGACGTCGGCGCCTTTCAGCATGTTGGTGTTGACACCTTGAGGGCACAGGCAACTGACTTTGATGCCGCGGGCGCCGTATGTAAGAGATAGCCATTCGGCGAATGCAACGGCCGAGTGCTTGGTGACGGTGTAGGGGGCGGAACCGATTTGGGAGAGCAAGCCTGCAGCCGATGCGGTGCTGCAGAAGTATCCGTCGCCGCGTGCCAACCATTCGGGCAGTAGATATTTTGCGGCCCACCGGTGAGCATTGAAGTTGATGTTGAACGCGGTTTCCCAGACATCTTCGGGTGTGGATAAGTCGCTGCCGGAGCCAACACCGGCGTTTGCAAAAAATAAATCAACGGTGCCGAAAGTGTCGATTGCTGTTTTCACAAGCGCTGCGTTTGCTGCTTCGGTGCCCAAGTTGGCGGCAAAAACCAAAGCGCTATCGGGGCGTTTAGCGTTCAGCGGGCCGGCCACCAACTGCAGGGCGGCCTCGTCCAGGTCGGCAAGCACAACCCGCGCACCTTCTTGGTGAAATTTCTCGGCAAGGGCCTTACCAATTCCGCCCGCCGCGCCCGTAACAACTGTGACTTTTCCCACTAGTTCCATTTATGTGATGTTACGCACAGAGTCACAACTTCGCGTCACCGGTGGGGTATGGTGACCACATGACCGAAGCACGCGATACAGCAGTCATCACAGAAGCCCTCGGCGTTATCGACAAAGCATTGAGCGACATGCTCAACCGCGAGTTGGTCCGAACCGAAGAGGTAGCCGACTTGTTGCTCGACGTGCGGCTGTTGCTTACCGCAAACGCAGTTTCTTCAGCCACCGCGTAACTCGCGGGTTTGGCGGGGCGGGTATGCCCACTTTGTTTTTTGGTGCGTAGTCCATTAGCTCGTGCAAACTTTTTTGTATGCACTGTTGCAGTCGTTCTGGTTCCGCAATTGCGGCCGTGTCGATGTTCAGTCCCATGTCCAAGCTGTGGTTGTAGCTGAGCATCGTCAGGTTGAAGGCAACGCCGCCTAGCGGCCCAATTGGGTAGTTCTCCAGCACCAGAGCGCCGCAGATGTACAGCGGGATGCCGGCGCCGCGCACGTTGGATGTTGCGAAATCGACTGTTTGGCTTTGCGCGCGCGCAATACGTGCGAGCACCGAAGTTGGCAGCAGCGACGACATTGTGGCAAGCGTGTCGAGCGAAGCATTCTTGGATTGTTCGCGTGCTTGCGACACCGCTTCATTGATTGCAGCAAAGCGTTCGGCAATAGGCATTGGGCCAGTTGGCACCAACATGCGCGCAAGTGTGAATGCGTTACCGCCACTTGCTTCCGAACGTGTGCTGATGGCCATAGATGTGCGCAGCGTTTCTACGGGCATGCCAAGTTGGCGGTGATATTCGCCGGCTGCATCGGCAGTTGCGGCAAGAAACGCAGTGTTCAGTTTGCCGCCAAGCGCGCGTGATGCTTCGAGCATCGGTCGGTATGGAGCGCGCAATGTTTCGCATCGGCGCTGAATAGAACGCTGTGTCCATAGCGGCGAGCGCGCGCTATCTACATCGTTCAGTTCGGCAAGCAAACCTCTCACGGTTGCGGTTGCTTGTGCACCCAAGCCGGGCAGTTGTGTTGGGTCGCTTAACAGCTCGCGCACTTGGCGCAATGCCCCAAGTGGTGCGCGCATGGCGTCGGCAAACGTTGACGACAGCAAGTCGGTGGTGCTGTTGCTTTCGGGGGCTTGCGGTGTTTCTTTGGGCAGTGGTGGAGGCGGCGGGCTGTTGCGCTCTAAGTCAAGAAACTGCATCGATAGCGCTACGCCGCCTTGGCCATCGGTGACGGTGTGATGCAGTTTTTGGATCAATGCAGATTTGCCACCGGCAAGGCCATCGACAATGACAAATTGCCACAGTGGGCGAGCACGATCGAATGCGTCGGCAGTAATGAGCGATGCCAGATCCACCAGTTGTCGCATGGTGCCGGGCGCTGGCAGCGCCATGTAACGAACGTGGTGTCGAATGTTGAACTCGGTGTCTCGAACCCAGGTTGGTGCGCCAACGGTTGCGGGCGCTGGTTGCACGCGTTGTCGCAAGCGAGGAATAATGCGCGAGGCGCGGTCCATGCGTTGCACGAAGGCTTCAAAGTTTGGCCGCGAATCAAGCACAGTGATGTTGGCAAATGTGGAGGTGAGAAATGGGTCTTTCTCAACGCGCCACATCAACGCTTCCGCGTCGCTCATCCGGTTATCGAAGCGAGGCAGGTCGTGTTGCATACGTGTTAGATAGCCAGTGTATTCAGCACCACAAGCCCGATAATTCCCATCAGGGTGCCAACAACGGCACCACCAATCACGTCGCTTGCGTGGTGAATGCGCACGCCTACCCGGCTGGTGGCAATGATCAAGGCAAACGCGTAGAACAAGATTGCCCACGGCCAAGTGGTGAAGTACGTGAGCACGAGTGCCGAGAAGAAAGCCGATGAGGCATGGCCGCTGGGGAAGCTGGACGTTCGCGGCTTGCGCAACGCAAAGCGTTCGTCGCCACGTTCGGTTGGCCGGCTACGGCGAAAGAGACGTTTGATCCCTTGGTTGAGGATCAAGCTTTCAATGCCGATCATCAGCGAAAAGAAGAGTGCTTGGCTCAGCCTGTCCATGCTGCCGATTGCGCGAAGCAAACCAATGATGTGCCAGAGCAGAC
>Ga0208227_1000122_pt1 | contig 19580 bp, 19 predicted proteins | sample LakMenEpi13Jun11_FD_150692 | JGI IMG/M metagenome (GOLD analysis project Ga0208227, IMG submission 150692) | Freshwater microbial communities from Lake Mendota, WI - 13JUN2011 deep hole epilimnion (SPAdes) | ecosystem: Environmental > Aquatic > Freshwater > Lake > Epilimnion/Euphotic zone ...
GCCAACGGATAACCAATGAATGACCACTTTTCGTGATCCATATTCACACCGTTTGCAGTGCTATTAGCGATTCGGAACATCTCGGCGCCAAAACCAGAAACACCGATGAGCAACATCACGCCAAGGATGATGGCGTGTTCGGGCTTGCTCTTGATGCGAATGCGATAGGGGCGTTGTATGTAGCGACGAACAATCGCCCATACGACACCAGCTGTGAATACCAAACCGGCGAGGTCGCCGATGAGCACGTAACCGCGATACACATCGCCGTGAAGGAACTTGAGACTTTCGGGCAACTGGTGATCGAGTTCAAGCGCAGTCGTGACACCGAGCAACACCAAGAAACCGAAGTACATCATTGAGTGCATGAGGCCAGCAGCCGAGTCGCGCAACAGTGTGCGCATGTACACACCTGCACGGAAGTCGGCTAGTCGACGCTTGGCGTTCTTCGCAGTGGTGCGACGACGATCTGGTGCGCCACGCTCCCAGTTCCGCATGCGATCAGCGAAGCGGAACGAACCCCATAACAACATGGCAGGGATAACCGTGTAGAAGGCCAACTGGATTGGTCCAGGGATTCCTTCGAATACTTGACGATGAATCGGGGAGTCGCTTTTCCATTTGGTGAAGAGCGGAAGGACGCCTGACATCAGGGTGAAGATCGCCATGAAAGAACCAATGGCAATCGAGAGTTGGTAGGGCTTTAAACGCCGCGGGCCAGAAGGCGCGGCTGAGGTGTCGTCGTGCGTACTCATGCAGGGAGAACGCTAGTTGCCCGAGGGCAAAAAGGAGAACCTTACGAGCCTGTTATTTCGGGTTCCGACCGAGATCGGAGGCGAGAAATCAGCCGAAGTATTGGCGGTCGAGTTCGCGGATGCGACCCGCCAAGGTTCCGAGGAGTTTGTGTGAGAGCGCCGGGATGGCGTCGATGACTCCGAGGAACTGGCGCTGGCTGATGACCAGCATGACGCACTCTGTATCGGTGATGACCGAAGCGGTGCGGGGACCGTGGTCGAGAAGCGAGAGTTCGCCGACAACGGCGCCAGTTCCGAGGGTTGCAACCTTCTTGCCGTTGCGCTTGACGGTGGCGGTTCCGCTGATGATGACGAAAGCTTCGCGACCGGTCTGTCCTTGATCCATGACTAATGAATCGGGGGCGAAACTCACCTCATCTCCTGCTTTGGCGATCTTTTCGAGGTCCTTGTTTGAGCACGACGAGAAGAGCGAGACTTTGCGGAGACTTTCGAGGTAAGACTTTTTGGAGGCCATGGGTGTCACTATATGACGCTCGTGAACATGTGCGAACCATTTGGTGATGTCCCAGTCGTCACGACCCTGAGCCGACGGGCACCACCCTGAGCCCCCCGCCACACCTGGAACTTTCGCGCCACTCTGTACAACCAGTTCCAACTGTTGGAACTGGTTGTACAGAGTGGCGGAAAAGGGACGTTTAGGCGGAGGCTTGTTTGGCCACGGCGGCGGCAGCAGCTTCAATTGCCGCCACATCGCCCAAATACTGGGCACTCGCCACCGACATGTCGTCGTTGAACGTGTACCGCTTGGGCGCTCCAGTGGGAATGTTCAATTCGGCGATATCGGCCTGCGAGATTCCCTCAAGGTGCATCACGAGCGCTCGCAACGAGTTGCCGTGAGCAGTCACCAACACTGTTTGGTTGTCCCGCAATTGGGGGACGATCGATTCGTTCCAATAGGGCAACACTCGCTCCACGACGTCCTTCAAGCATTCGGCACCAGGCAAGAGACTTGGGTCAAGTAAGCGATATCGCCGGTCGTTCACGGGGTGCTCGGGACTACTGGTGTCGACGGGCGGGGGCGGAACATCAAAACTGCGGCGCCAGACATACGTCTGCTCGGCCCCATGTCGTTCGGTCGTTTCTTTCTTGTCAAGCCCCTGAAGAGCACCGTAATGGCGTTCATTCAGCAGCCAAGTTCGGTTGACCGGCAACCACACCTGACCCATGGCTTCGAGGGCCATATTGCAGGTCAAGACCGCTCGCTCGAGCAGTGAGGTATGCGAGGTATCGAAGTACAGGCCCGCCTCAAGCATGGTGCGGCCCGCAGCGACAGCTTCGCCACGACCCTTCTCGGTGAGCTGCACATCGTGCCAGCCCGTAAAGAGATTCTTTTGGTTCCAGGTACTTTCACCATGGCGCAAGATCACAAGTGTTCCAGTCACGTCTTCCAAACTACATCGCCATCGGGCAGACTCTTTATTGCTATGCCCCGTGACTTTGACGATGATGACCTAGAAGACGACCTTGACGAGTTTGAGGACGAATTCGAAGGGGACGTTCTGCTGACTTATTCGATTTCTGAATTGGCCGACGCGATCAACGAGGTCCTGAACGACAACTTCGACGCCGGCTTGTGGGTCTGGGGTGAAATTTCGGGGCTCAGCAAGAAGGGCCCGCACACGTATTTCACTCTTGTCGAGCAGTCCCCCGACGGCAAGCGCAATCAGTTGAACGTCAACTTGTGGGGCGGCGAAATGACCAAGATGCGCCCCATCTTGATGAAGAGTGGCCTCGATTTAGTGAACGGCGTCAAGGTTCGTATTTACGGCAACCTCGATTTCTACGCGGCCTTTGGCAAGTTGTCGATGATCATGCGTGGTATCGACCCGAATTACACACTTGGCGAAATTGCACTGCAACGCGAAGAGCTCATTCGCAAACTCAAAGAGATGGGCGTATTCGATCTCAACCGAGAAGTTGACATCTCTCCGGCACCACTTCGATTGGGAGTTGTTACAAGTGGATCCAGCGCCGCATGGGCCGACTTTAAGAATCAGATCGAGAGCAGTGAAATAGGTTTTCATCTTCACCTCGCCAATGTGAGTGTGCAAGGCGACAATGCAGTTCGTGAAATCACCCAGGCCGTTACACGTCTAGGTCAGCGTGATGACTTAGATGCAATTGTCGTGATCCGTGGTGGTGGCAGCAAAGCAGAACTCTCAACATTTGATGCTGAATCAATCGCGCTGGCGATTACCGAATCTTCATTGCCGGTATTCACCGGTATCGGTCACGAAATTGATCGTCATGTTGCCGATGATGTGGCTTTTGAAGCACACAAGACCCCGACTGCATGCGCAGTTGCACTGATTGAACGAGTCAATGATTTCATCAATGAAACCGAGGCGAATTGGGATGCAATTGCCCGTTTGGCAACTCAACAACTGACAGATTCAACAAATCGCCTAAACAACGTGGCGCGCGAGATCGGCATTCACACGCGTACCGCAGTCGAACGTGCCGACGAACGACTGAGTGATCGAATTGCGCGACTGACGCGTCGTGGCCCACAACTTATTAACGACTTCAACGTTCGTATCAACAACTTTGAATCAAGAGTTCGGCTACTCGATCCGAAGAATGTACTTGCACGAGGTTGGTCAATCACGCGTCGCGCTGATGGATCAATTGTGCGCAATGTGAGCGACGTTACAACTGGCGATATTTTGACAACAGCGCTTCATGACGGTGACGTCACAAGCACAGTGAACTAAAGGAGACATCATGGCTACGAAAAATGAAGAAGAAATCGGTTACGCCGAAGCCCTCAAAGAACTTGAAACAATTTTGGCCGAACTTGAACGCACCGATGTTGATGTCGATGTTTTGGCAAGTCGCGTCGAACGCGCATCTGAACTCATTCGTTTGTGTCGTGACCGAATCGGTAATGCCAAACTGCAGATTGACAATGTTGTGAACGGACTTGAGGGCTAGTCGCCTCTAACCTGACACCGTGAGTTCAAGCCCTCCGCAATCTCTTGTCGACATCGCGCGGCGTACCGAGTCACATCTTTCGGCATTCCTGGCAGTTGAAGAGGCTCGCTGGTCGGGCTTTGATTCTGATTTAACTAGCCCCGTCGCCGAGATAAGTCGTCTGGTGGCATCCGGTGGAAAGCGACTTCGTCCGGCTTTCAGCCACTGGGGTTTCGTCGGCGCTGGCGGAGACCCCAATTCACAAGTGAGCCTCGACACTGGTGCGGCGCTCGAACTACTTCATGCTTTCGCACTTTTTCACGATGACATCATGGACGGTTCGCTCACACGTCGCGGAGCGGCAGTAACGCATGAAGTTTTTGCCGATCAACATCGCACCACGGGCGGAAGCGGCGAGGCTCGTCGTTATGGAGAAGGCATTGCCATTTTGGTTGGCGACTTGGCCTTTGTGTACAGCGATCAACTCATGGGCGATGCACCATTGGCAGCGCGCGAGATTTGGCATGAACTTCGTATCGAACTGAATATCGGTCAACTACTCGATCTCATCGGCACGTCTCTTAACGAGCGTCGTCGTTATAAGACCGAACGAATTTGTCGGTACAAGAGCGGCAAGTACACCATCGAGCGGCCGTTGCATTTAGGTGCGATGTTGGCCGCTCCCGATCGTCAGCAAGAACTGCTCCCGTTGTTGAGTGCCTATGGTTTGCCACTCGGAGACGCCTTTCAGATGCGTGACGATGTCATGGGTGCTTTCGGCGACACGGTGTTAACGGGCAAGCCGGTCGGTGATGACTTACGTGAAGGCAAGCCGACTCCGCTGATGGCCATCGCAGTTGAACGGGCAAACGAAAGTCAGCTGAAGGTGCTTGAAAAAGTCGGCCGTGATGCCTTATCCGACGACGATGTTCGACGGGCGCAAGACGCAATTCGTGATTGTGGCGCGCTCGGTGAAATGGAAACACTGATTAGCTCGCTGACCGATCAGGCGATCAATGCATTGAAGGCATTACCGATTCTTGACTCGGCCAAAGTCGAACTTGAATTGCTCGCCCATTACGTGAGCCATCGTCACACTTGATTCGTTTTAATTCTGGTGAGAAAAAACCCCGAAAATAGGGAATATTTCTCACCAGAATCCCATTACGCTTTGCTTTGTGAAAACTCGTTCAATCGCATCGGTCATTGGCATTATCAGCATTGTGACTGTCTTCAGTGCGTGTGGTGGCGACAAGTCAACATCTATTGAGACTCTTCCGTTATTGGTGAGCGAGACAACTGTGGCGATTCCGCTTGAATCATCAACGACAACACTTGTGACGAGTTCAGAGTTTTACACCGTTCAACAGGGCGATACGTTGTCGGCAATCGCTGCGTCATTCGGCGTAGCTGTCGCCGACATTGTTGCGGCAAATGGGCTACCGAATGCCGATGCGATTCAAGCCGGACAAAAGTTGGCGATTCCTGGTAACGGAACGGCCCCGTCGACAACCGCAGTTGTCACGACAACTGCTCCGGCCGCTGGCGCTTCAACAACAATGGCACCCTGACCCTGCGGGGTCATGACAAAGTGCCCTGCATACATTCGTGGCGATTCGTAGACTGAAACCATGACCACGGACAGCACCACTCCTTTCTGGCCGAATAAAGAACACTGGTCGGTGTCGATCCCTCTCGCGACTCCGCACTACCGCATGTCGGCTTTGGAAAAAGATGGCTTTGTCATTCTGCGCCCTATGGATGTTGAAATTCCCAGCAACGAATGGGAGTCACTTGAATACATGGACTGGAAGAGTGGCGGCGACACAAACTTTGCTCCGCTTGCGTCAGCCGATGGTGAACTTGATTGTCGTGGATTTTGGGATAAGGGCAAGACCGACAAGGACGCTCTCTGGACATCTAATGCGGCGATGGCCCCCACGATCAAAAAGTATGTTGACGGAGTTGGAGCCAACTTTGGTCGAGTACGCATCATCAAACTCGAACCGCAAGAGCGCGATGTCGCGATTCGTTCGTTCCACCGCGATGACAACAATCGTTTCAATCCCGACAACGAAGGTTGGGTGGTCCGGTCATGGATCGAACTGACCGACCAACCCGACAGTTACATGTTGTTGATGGACAATGACGCCGATGGTTTACCTGATCGTTCAACTGAACGACGAGTGCCGTTGCCACAAGGCTCGCGTTTCGTTGTTGACACACAGCGCCTCTGGCATGTCGTTGTGCACAATCACGATCATCCGCGCTACGCATTGATCACAAGTTTCGAGAGCGGCCCGACGCTTGAACGTTGGATTGACTCGCAAACACCAGTCGCTGTCTGAAAAGGCCGTTGGGGTTACTTCATTACTTGCGGTTAGCTGCAGCAATTTCGGCGATGTCACGCATGATGTCACTCAACCGAAAGTCTTTCGGTGTGTAGACCGCAGTAACGCCAGCTGCTAGCAAGACTGGACGATCTTCTTCAGGGATGATTCCACCGACGACAACCGGAATGTCAACGCCTTCTTTTTTGAGTTGAGCAATCACGGCCGGCACGAGAGCCATATGTGAACCCGACAAGATTGATAGTCCAATCACATCGGGATCTTCGTCGCGAGCACTGGCAGCAATTTGTTCGGGTGTCAGTCGAATACCCGAGTACACAACTTCCATCCCGGCATCGCGAGCAGCAACGGCGATTTGTTCAGCACCACTTGAGTGACCGTCAAGACCAGGCTTGGCCACGAGAAATTTCGGTGGACCACCAGGAATCGTGCGTACGTAAGCGGCAACTTCGGCGAGTTCACCAGGTCGCTTGCCAACTGCTGCAGCGACACCAGTCGGCGCACGGAATTCGCCGAACACTTCGCGTAAAGCACCAGACCATTCGCCGGTCGTTCCGCCGGCCTTTGCCAACGCAATTGAAGGCTCCATGATGTTGTCGTTACCTTGAGCCGCCTTGCGAAGTTCGGCAAGCGCTGCCTGCACTGCAGCTTCATCACGCTTTGCGCGCCATGCAGTGACATCTTCAATCATCTGGCGTTCAACATCGTGATCAACTTTGACGATGTTGCCTTCGCCACCCAATGGCGACTCTTCAAACTCGGTGTAGCTGTTGACACCAACAACGATTTGCTCGCCACTTTCAATGCGGCGGGTGCGTTCGGCCATCGACTTCACAAGTCGACCCTTCAAGGTGTCGACCGATTCAAATGCTCCGCCCATAGCCAAGATCTCTTCGTACTCGGCCCATGCCGCGTCACGGAGGTCGGCTGTTTTCTTTTCAATAACGGTGGACCCGTCAAAGATGTCGGCGTATTCGAGCAAGTCGGTTTCGAAAGCCAAGACTTGTTGCATACGCAGGCTCCACTGTTGGTCCCACGGACGGGGCAAACCGAGAGCTTCATTCCATGCTGGCAACTGAATTGACCGTGCACGTGCGTTCTTTGACAACGAAACAGCAAGCATTTCAAGCACAATGCGTTGAACGTTGTTTTCGGGTTGCGCTTCGGTGAGACCAAGTGAGTTCACTTGAACGCCATAACGGAAACGTCGAGCCTTTTCGTCGGTGACTCCGTAACGCTCGAGGCCAATGCGATCCCACAATTCGGTGAATGCACGCATCTTGCAAATTTCTTCGATGAAGCGAATACCAGCATTGACGAAGAACGAAATACTTCCGAACACTTGGCTGAATTGTTCGGGTGGCACTTGACCCGAATCGCGCACGGCATCAAGAATGCCAACGGCATTAGCCAATGAGAAGGCAATTTCTTGAACGGGCGTCGCGCCAACTTCTTGCAAGTGGTACGAGCACACGTTCATGGGGTTCCACTTCGGTGCGTTGTTTGCACACCAGGCAACCATGTCAACAATGAGTCGGCGCGATGGAACAGGCGGGAAGATGTATGTACCGCGTGAGAGATATTCCTTCAGGATGTCGTTCTGCGTAGTGCCACGCAATGCACCGGCAGCAACACCTTGTTCTTCAGCATTAGCGACATACAACGCAAGCATCCATGCAGCCGGCGCGTTGATGGTCATCGACGTATTCATTTGCCCTGGCGGAATTCCGTCAAGCAATGTGCGCATATGACCGAGATGAGCAACTGGTACGCCAACCTTGCCGACTTCTCCGACAGCCATCAGTGAGTCGGGGTCGTATCCAGTTTGGGTGGGAAGGTCGAAAGCGATGGACAATCCGGTTTGGCCCTTGGCTAAGTTGGTGCGGTAGAGCTCGTTCGAAGCTTTTGCGGTCGAATGCCCCGAGTAGGTGCGCATCAACCACGGTTCGTCGCGACGGATTGCCTTGTCTGCTGATTCAGCCATAGTTCGTAGTCTGTCGGGCTAGTCGCGATTTTGCGCCCGCGCGAGCAAAGCTAAATAGTCCGATCGGGGAATATCGATTGCACCCATCGATTCAAGGTGTGGCGTGGTCCACTGCACATCAAAGAGTGCGATGCCAGTGGCGTCAAGAAGGGCAACCAGGGCAACCAGAGCGGCCTTGGATGCATCGGTTTGGGTGTGGAACATGCTTTCGCCAGCAAAGAGCTTTCCGACCCGCACGCCATAGACGCCACCGACGAGGTCGTCGCCCGAAAACACCTCAACACTGTGGGCCCAACCCATGGCATGTAGATACGAATATGCCCGAATGAAGTCAACGTTGATCCATCCGTGTGGACGACGAGGATCACCACACGCTTTCATGACCTGAGCGAAGCATGAATCAACACGAATAGAGAATCGCTTGAGATGTTTTTGTAACGACCGCGAAATCTGAAGCCCATCAATCGGAATGATTCCGCGCGTCGCTGGTGACCACCAACCGATCTCTTTGCCATTCATCGGCATGGGAAATAACCCATGCGAATAAGCATTGATCAATGTTGCTGGTTCAAGATCGGCACCGATGGCAACGAGGTCGTCGTCGCCCATAGGGACCGTACTGAAATCGTATTGCGATTCTGGAAACGCAATTTGTGGGCGAGTGAACGCGCTGATGTTGTCGGGTGTTAACACCCCAGGCATCACATCAGCGGCTCGCACATCAGTAACTGTAGAAGCCAGCCTTCGACTTGCGACCTAATTGGCCAGCAGCGACCATGCGGCGCAATGTGGGCATGGCGGCATAGTTGGGGTCGCGGAACTCGTTGTACAGCGCATCAAGGATTGATAACGAAGTATCGAGACCGACGAGGTCGAGCAATGCAAACGGTCCCATGGGGAAGTTGCAGCCACCCTTCATGGCGGTGTCGATGTCTTCCATATTTGCGGTGCCCTGTTCAAGCATGCGAATGGCGTTGTTGAGATATGGGAAGAGCAGCGCGTTCACAATGAAGCCAGCGCGATCTTTTACCTGTACTGGCTGCTTGCCACACGTAGTGGCAAAAGCAGTAGCGGTTTCAATTGTTTCATCGCTTGCCGACAATGGGCGCACGATTTCAACGAGCGGCATCGCGGTGGCGGGGTTAAAGAAGTGAATGCCACATACCAACGCGGGACGTGAGGTGCACATTGCGAGTTCAATCACGGGAAGAGTTGATGTGTTGGTTGCAATGATTGCAGTTGGCTTCACAATGCGATCGAGTTCGGTGAACAAAGACTTCTTCGTGTCGAGGTCTTCAACAACGCTTTCGATAACGAGATCGCAATCGGCGAGAGCGCTGAGTTCAGACACTGCGGTGATGCGTCCGAGAATCGCGGCCTTGTCGTCTTCGGTGAGACGGCCCTTCTCAACTTGCTTGGTGAGTCCCTTGGCAACTGATGCAACCATGGCATCAGCGGTGGCCTGACTACGTGAGCGCACGATGACGTTCATTCCGCCACGTGCAATGACTTCGGCAAGACCCGAACCCATGATTCCTGAACCGACAACTCCAACAGTCTGAATAGCCATGTGATTACTCCTGAGATGGGCCAAATGGCCAAGACAACGAAGTGAGCATAGTTACCAATTGGTAACTATCGCAAAGCCAAGCGTTTACCTGGGGCAAGTACTCTCTAGCCGTGACTCCAACGCCCGCAGCAATTGCTGAACTTCTTGACCACCCCGATCGTCTCATTGAATTGTTCGCAGTTCACAACTTTCGTGATGTCGGGGGTTACCCGACAGTCGACGGACGTCGCACTGTTTGGCGCAAGGTGTTTCGCGCTGACGGCCTGTATCGATTGACCCCCGAAGATGTTGAAGCGTTGCGACCGTTCGCATTACGCACAGTGATTGATCTGCGGACCACCGAAGAGTTGTCCGAGCGTGGCACGTTTCCGGTTGACCAATACGACGTTGAGTTTCACCACTTGTCGATTATTGATCGCACCTGGGATATGAACGAAGCTCACGACTGGAAAGGTGAGCAGGCCGAATTTCTACGTGAGAAGTATCACCTGATGTTGCAACAGGGCGGCCACTTGTTGGGTGAGGCCTTGCGAATCTTGAGCGACCAAGACAATGGTCCAGTGGTGTTCCATTGTGCGGCCGGAAAAGATCGCACTGGTTTGTTGGCGGCGTTACTGCTCTCGGGACTTGGAGTCCCAGACGAGATTGTGTATGCCGACTATGCGATGAGCGAACTTGCTGGTGAAAAGACTCGCGAATGGGCCAAGGTTGTGTCGCCCGAATTCGCCGAGCGATTTGCAACCATGCCCCCGGTACTCATGTCGGCCCACCCAGATTCGATCAAAGGACTTTTGGCAGATATTCGCGAAAGCCACGGAACAATTCGGAATTACTGCTTGACCATCGGAGTCGAAGCCCATCATTGGGACGCGCTCGAAGATCATTTACTCGAAACGCTCTAAAGCGACCGAGTCGACCGTCGTTACGGCGTACGCTCGTGACATGACTGGAATTATTGCATTGCAAGGCGGAGGCGCATTTAGCCTTCACGATGAACTTGACGCACGTTTGTTGAAAGAAGTGAAGGCAAAAAAGATTGTTGTTTTGCCAACGGCCGATGCCTTTGAGCAACCAGAGGTTTTGGTGAATGCGGCAAACGCCTGGGCCTCACGATTGGGTGTTGAGGTTGAAGCTTTGATGGTGATGCGCCGTAACGAAGCAGAGGATAAAGACGCCATCAAAATCGTTCGCAAGGCTGATGCGGTGTGGTTTGTCGGAGACAACCCGATTCACATGCGCAGTGTTTTGAAAGACACTCCAGTGTGGGAAGCAGTGCAACACGTGTTGAAAGAGGGCGGCTTGGTCGTTGGTGTGGGTGCATCGGCATCGGCCTTTTGTGATCCGATGATCGACCCTCGTGGTGGAGCGCTTGCTCTTGGCCTCGGATTATTGACCGGTATGGCAATCGTGGCTCAATCTGAAACCGTCACGGTTGATCGTCATGCACGAGCAAAGAAACTCGCCAATGTTCCGTTGGTGTTCTTGCCGTCGTCGTCGGCTTTGATTCGCCGTGGTCATGACTGGGAAGAAGTTGGACCCAACGAAAAAGTTGGTCAACTACCGACGTGATTATTCTTGCGTTTCGGGTGTGAAGTTCGGATCGAAGATCCAAGCACCTGGAAAGTAGCGATCACCGATTGAACCGAGATCGGCGACAAACATCGCTGGCTCAGAATTAGTCGGGATCTTCACTGAAAAGGTTTCTTTATAGACCTCTTCAGACTGCAAAGTGTGGTTGCCAAATTGTGCCGTGTACGACTTTCCGTCAATCGTGTACACGCGAAACATTTCCGGGCTAATGGTGAATGGATCGAAGGATCCACTCGTGACAGTGACGTCGAACGAGAATTCATTCTCCGCAGAAGTAGTAGGGACACCAATCTGGATTGAAGCATTTCCGAGTGCTACGAGTTCACCTGGCTTGTAGGGAATTGGGTTGATGTCTATCGGAAGCGCAGGGTCTGGAAGTCCAACTTGGGTAACGGCTGTCGTTGTCGTCGGGATTGCTGCAGCATCATCGCCACTGCAGGCCACACCAAACAAGGGCATGACTGCAATCAGCGTAAACAGAGCACGACGCTTCATATTTTGACTGAAGGGCGGCGGCGGGCGGCGATGATCGGCGGGGCAAACACAATCAGCAAGATAGCAAGCATGATGAGCAAGTAGACGAATACCGACGTACCTGAACCAGATTCTTCAATCACGACGCTTGTTGCCATCGCAACACCCGGAGTTTGTGGGGCTCCATCAACTGGTGCCGCGTCAACCACTGCACCATCAGTCGGAACATTTGAGTCGGTTGTTTCAGTGCCAGGTACAACAGTGGTTGTGACTCCTGGAGCAAGTGTGGCACCAGGAGTCTTGCCAGGAGCTGTAGTCGCCCCAGGAGCAGTTGTCGCGGCGGTTTTCGAAACCAAGAAGTCGCCAGTAATCGTGGGGTTGGCACACGAATCAATACCCGGTGCAGCCACAGCACCAGGAATCTTTGCGACTGCGGTAAAGCCGTATTCAACCAAGTTCTTGGGAAGTGGTGCATAACCAAGTTGCTCGGCTTTTTGCTGACCGGCACACAAGAAGTAGTAGATGAACTCCGACAAGGTTGGGCCTTTTGCAGCGCTAAACGGTGAAGCCTCGCTGATCGGCACGATCATGTACGAATAACTCGAGACTGGATAAGCACGGGCATCCGAGTTTGAATACACACCACTCAAGACCTGAGTTCCATCGGCGTTGATACGTGCGCCGAGCAAGGCCACAGTGACGTTGACAGCAACCGGCTGGGTGTAGGCGCCTGAAGCATTCTTCACTGACGCAACGGGGAAACCGCGCTCTTTTGCGTAGCCGTATTCAACATAGGTAATCGCACCTTCGTTGTACGGTGCCGCAACAAAGTTGGCGACTCCGTCAGAGTATTGCTGAGCCGCAAATCCACTGTTTGGGTAATCGGGATACAACGAGGTTGGAGCACAACCCGAACCAAGACCAGCTTGTTGACACACGTAGTTCCAAGCATCGGGAGCTTGGCTTTCTAAGTAGGCAGTGAATTGAGCCGAAGTACCCGAACCGTCCGAGCGGATAACTGGCTTAATGCGTGTAGCTGGCATCACGCGTTGAGGGTTGTCAGCAATGATCGCAGGATCATTCCACATAACGATTTGACCACTAAAGATTTTGCCAAGTGTCGTTGGTGACAACTGAAGATCGGTGATCTTTTGGCCGTTGGCCTTGAGGTTGTACATGAAAGCGGTACCGCCAGCAACGATAGGCAGATAGGCATATGGCCGCGAGGCCGCAGAAGCCGTCTCGTCAGCCGCAACGTCTCCATTGCGATCAACAAGTGCCGCCTGAAATGGAATTTCAGAAACTGCAAAGTCAACTTGGCCCTGGTAGTAGGCAGCACGACCAGCTGTTGAACCAACGCCTTGGAAGTTGATCACAAGACCTTGACGAGCAACGTCGGCGCGCCATTGGTCGACTGCGATCTGGCTCCATGTTGAGCCTGCTCCATCAACAGGTGAGTCTGCATGCACCACCGAAGGTGAGGCAACTGCAAATGAAGTAATCAGTGCAGCCGAAGCCACGACGAGTTTCTTGATGCGGTGCATCAGCCAAACCTTCCGTTTACATAGTCGTTGGTACGTTCATCACGAGGATTCGTAAAGATGTCCTTAGTCGGACCTTCTTCAATGATTCGTCCTGGCTCATTTTCGGCAGCTAAGAAAAATGCACAACGATGTGAAACACGTTGTGCTTGTTGCATGTTGTGCGTCACGATGACCACAGTGACCGTTTCGCTGATTTCGCTAATGGTCTGTTCAATACGACGTGTTGATGTGGGGTCGAGGGCCGAACATGGTTCGTCCATCAACAACACTTGTGGGCTCACGGCAAGCGAACGTGCAATGCATAGACGCTGTTGCTGACCACCCGACAAGGCGCGGCCAGGGTCGCCGAGACGATTCTTGACTTCGTTCCATAGCCCAGCTTTGGACAGGCATGACTCAATGAGTTCATCGCGCTCGGAACGAGTTGTCTTCAGACCAGAAAGTTTGAGACCAGCGAGAACATTTTCGGCCACAGTCATGGCGGGGAATGGGTTTGGCTTTTGAAACACCATTCCGATACGACGGCGTACGTCGGTCACCGGAATTGCTCCACGGTAGATGTCGACACCATCGATGAGAATTTCACCCGCAAGTGTTGCGCTTGGAACAAGTTCGTGCATGCGGTTCAGGGTGCGCAAGAAAGTACTCTTTCCGCAACCAGACGGACCGATGAGTGCAGTGACTTGGCCGGGCGCCATATCTAGGTTCACGCCTTCAAGAACTTTCTTGGTTCCAAACCAACAAGCGACGTTATTGGCTGTCAAACCGGCTGCCTTATGGCCGGGATCAAGCAAACCAATATCAGACGTTGTCTTATTGGTTGTTGTAGCGGCGGTATCGATTGACGTCATGCCAATCCCTTTCTCTTGAGTCGACGCTTCTTGAGACGACTGATGTGGTCTGGACCTCGCCCACCAATGGCACGGGCGATAACGAAAAGAACGAGAACGATCATGACGAGCACTAAGGCTCCGGTCCAAGCACGTTGCACTTGAGCCTCTTGCGGGAACCGAATCAAGCGGAAAACGAAGTAGGGGAGCGCGTCTTGTTTGCCCGATAGTGGATTGGCATTCATGACGAAAGCGCCACCAACGGTGAGAATCAGTGGAGCAGTTTCGCCAATAACTCGTGCAACACCCAAGATAACTGCCGTCACCAATCCCGATTTTGCGGTAGGAAGTACGACTCGAGAAGTCGTACGCCATTCAGTCCCACCGAGTGCGAGCGAGGCTTCACGAAGACCACCAGGCACGAGGCGCAATACAACCTCAGATGTTCGAGTAACAGTTGGCAAGAACAGAACGGCGAGAGCCAAGGCTCCAGCGAAGCCAGTTTGTTGATTGCCGAGGGCGAGAATCCATGCGGCATAAATGAATAGACCTGCGACAATCGATGGCACAGCGCTCATGGCGTCGATGATCATTCGAAGCGGTCGTGTGAGGCGACCTTTGACTTCGTTGAGGTACACAGCGGTGGTGATTCCGAGGGGGACAGAAATCAAACTGGCAATACCAACCTGCTGAAGTGTGCCGATGATTGCGTGGGATCCACCACCTTCGGTGGAGTCACTGAGGGCTCCAACGAATTTCTGATCTTGGGTAAAGAATTGCGGGCGGAGCGAGTGATAACCCTTGCCGATCACATAGGCCACAACCAAAATCAACGGAATTACTGCTGCAAGTCCACCAGTCCAGATGAACATCCGAGCAAGGTGGTCTTTGGCCTTAATCGCTCCACGTAACTCCCAAACGGCAACGGTGGAAATGATATTGAAGAAGACATACCAACACACAAAGAAACCAAGTGCACCAGAAACTGGCAACAGAATTTGGAAGAAGAAATAGCTCAGAGCGAAGGCTGAAAGGGCTGAACCAACCATCACGGTGACATCAATCATCTCGATGTCACGGATCTTGATGCGCTCTTCGGTATCGATCTTGGTTTCGTTGTTGTTCGGCGTTGTGTTCAAAGTTGTTGTCATATCAGATCTCCGTCGAAGCGCCAGACCGCGACTTGCTCACCACGGTGGAAGCAACTGCATTGACAAGCAGCGTGATGATGAAAAGTGCAAGTCCAGCGGCCATCAACGCACTGATTCCAAATGAACTTGATTCGCTGAACTTCAGGGCAATGAGAGCAGCAATGCTGTTTGAGCCTTGATCAAGGATTGACCATTTCGCAGTAAACGCTGGCGAAATGATGAGCGTGACGGCGATGGTTTCACCGAGCGCGCGACCGAGACCAAGCATTGAACCACCGATAATTCCGCCACGACCAAAAGGCAAGACGACGTCGCGAACAACACCCCAACGAGTGCCGCCCAGGGCCATTGCGCCTTCGCGTTCACCGGGAGGGGCTTGCGAGAACACTTCACGCATCACAGCCGTACAGATGGGAATCACCATTAAGGAAACGATGACGCCAGAGACGAAAGTCGATGATGGAAAAATTCCAAGCGAGGTTCCGTATTGATCGTCAACATGGAAGAAGGGAACCCAACCCATGTGATCGGCCATCCACTTTGACAAAGTGATCAAGCGAGGCTGCAAATAGAACAAGCCCCACAGGCCGTAGATCAAACTGGGAACTGCAGCGAGTAGGTCAATCATTGCCGTCAAAATGCGACGAATTTTGCGAGGCGCATACTCGGTGATGAATAGGGCGGTACAAAGTGCCACTGGGACTGCGATGAAAAGTGCGACGACTGCAATTTGGACGGTGAACGGAAGGATCGCCGCAATACCGAATTTGCCGCCTTGGTCGGGCGCCCACTCGGAATCGGTGAGGAATCCCCAGCCGGCAACTTTGAGAGCGTCGTAACCCTTGAGCAACAAGAAGCCACCGATGAGGCCCATCAAAATGAAGGTGATGATTCCCGAACTCGTAGCGATTGCTCGAAAGATTCGGTCAACGCCCGAGCGTCGTACGACGGGGTGAACGACCTGCTCGGATGCTGACACGTCAGCAACATCGGAAGGGGCGGATTGACCGAAAACTGACACGGGTTAGTTCCTAGGACCTCTATCTGACTTCAAGTTGGCGCAATTATGAACAGAAGGTGAATTCGGAGCCAACGCTCAAGAAGTCCTATAAATCGAGTGCATCGCGCCTCCTATCGTCACCATTTATGAAGGTTTCTTCGTCTTTTGTTTCTCGCCAGAATTCGTCTGAGGTTCGCGAGAAGTCGTCAATTCGCCAAAGGGCTGCTCTTGCCCTTGCCATGGTCTCGATCGCCATGATCGGCACGGGGCTCGGATCGCACAAAGTCATGGCCGAACCGCCTGTCCGTGCCGATTCGACGGCTACAGGCACCAACGGTCGTGCTGGAGTGGCGAGCCCAGGCACTTCTTTGACGAATGAAGTCGTAACGGTGTCGTGGAGCGGGTTCACACCTACGCAGCAGAACGGTTTATTCGGCGTATTGATCGTTCAATGCAAAGGGAATCCGGCTTCGTTGGCCGACTGTTACACCGCCGAGCCGTATCCCGATCTGGCCAACGGGACGCGCGTGCTGAGCTCAACTGGGTCGGATGGAACTGGGTCGGCTCGGATTGAAATACGGGCTGCTGCGTATTTGCCATTGTTGAACTGCTCGGCGACTAACGCATGTTCAGTCATGGTGTACGAAAACGACGGGCAAACGATCCCACTTGGGGGACTTCCGACCAATCGGGTGATTGTGCCGATCGCCTTTGCTCCATCGCAGGCCGATTGCCCCAACATCACCGACTTTGACGTACGTGCTGACGGGTCTGCTACGGCTGCTGGATTGTTTTATGAATGGGCTGCCAAGTTGTGTACCGGTGACAATGCGGTCGTCGTTGACTACACAGAAAACTCAAGTACTACGGGTCGAGAAAACTTCTTGAGTGGTTTGACCGACTTTGGTGTTTCAGCATTACCGGCGTCCGCCGAAGAATTAGCGGCTCATCCTGATCATCGTGATTTTTCGTACGTTCCGCTTGTCGGTAGCGCGACTGTCGTTGCATATAACTTCACTGATCCCTTCACAGGACAACCATTGGAAAACTTAGTGCTGTCTGCTCGATTGGTGGCTCGAATAATTACCAATACTTCGTTGGAAAACTTCTTTCAAGATCGCGAATTACTCCGTTTGAACCCTGGCGCTCGTTTCCCGACTTCGGTTCTAGCCCGACCACTCATCCGCGCTGAACGAAATGCCGATACACGCATCGTGACCAGTTGGTTCTCATCTAACTCAACAGCACAGTCATTTTTAACTGGTAATGACTCTTTTAGAATTCCAGTGAACCCTGACTACGCTGCGTACCAATATCCACAAGATCTTTTTGAAACTGTGTCACCTGACAGTTTGTACCTTCCACGCCAAGGACAGCGTTTAGTTTCTTTGAAATTGTTTTACGGAGTAACGCCAACCGGAACAGCCCGTGAAAACACAACAACCACGGGCATTATCGGAATTGTCGACCTACCAACTGCTAAACGATTTGGTTTGAAGGTTGCCAAGCTTGTGCAACCTGATGGCACCTCAGTAGCACCAACCGACGCTGCGATTCTGGCTGGTATTGCCGATATGGACACGACGCCTGAAGGTTTGCTGGTTGCTGACCCAACACCTGAAGATTCAACGGGATATCCACTCGTAAAAATAGATTATGCGTTAGTCCCAAAGACCTATTCAACTCAGACGAAGGTTGACAAAGTTGTGCGTCTCCTGCAGTACGGATTAACGGATGGGCAAGCAGCGTTGCCGGCTGGATATGTTGCGTTGCCTGAATCAATAAAGGCAACGTCGCTCTCAATTGTGGCGAGTGTTGCAATTCCGACAACGACGACGACCTCGACTACGACGACGACCGTCGCGAAAAAGAAGTACATCCCGCCGGCCACGACAGTTGCACCCGAAACGACGACAACGACATCAACAACTTCTACGACGACGACCACGACGTTGGCGCCGATCACGGTTCCTGAAGTTATTGCAGAATTGCCTGGCTCTGGCTCATCAAAATCAGGAGTTTTATACACCGGTTTGATCGGGTTGTTGGGCGCGGCATTGATGGGCACCATCAAGCCCCGAAAAAAGGTGGCGAAATCATGAAACTTTTGAATGACAACACTGATGTTCGGTTGCGAGTGAGATGGGGCGCAGGGATCCTGCTGTTTTTGGTCGTGGGATCGTTTATCTACAGCAAAGTCTTCACCCCCATGTCTGAAGGTCGCGCTCAAACGCTGCTAGAGAAAGAATTTGTTCCAGCTTTGTTGAATGGGATCGCCCCAGTTGGGTATCCGATTAAAAGTGGAACCTCGGTTGCGTTACTTGAAGTAAAAGACATCGATCTTCGCCGTGTCGTCATTGAGGGCACGAAGGCTGAAGAATTAGCGAAAGGCCCTGGGCACCTGGTCGGTTCGGCGATTCCTGGCCAACCAGGAACCTCGGCAATTCTAGGTCGTTCGAGCACATTTGGTTCGGCCTTTGATCGGATTGACGAATTAAAAATCGGCCAAGAAATAGTGATCACAACCGCGCAAGGTGTACACACGTACGAAGTTGTTGACTCGACTGTTCGTTTGGCAAATGATTCGGCGGCCTTTATCGGTGAACGGAATATGTTGCTACTGATCACCGGAGTAGGCGGCTCATCACCTGATAAACGACTCGTTGTTCGTGCGTTACTGACGTCACCAGTTTTCCCAGCGGGTACACCAGCCGTTGAAGTGCAAACTTCAACAGCTGAATTGGGTCTTGAAGGTTCATCACATTCGCCAATTCAACTGGCAATATGGCTGTTTTTATTGATGTTTTTGCTCGCTAGCCTGGCGCCGATTTCGCAACGAATTGGCACTCGAGTTACTTGGCTCATGGCAGTACCGCTAGTCCTTGTTGTTGCTAGTCAGGTCTGGCACAATGTCAGACTGATGTATCCCGCGATCGGCTGAACAGTTTCTAAGTAGTTGGTTATTGTTCACCCTCTCGTTACCTAACTCAGGTTTCACATTCACTTGATGCGAGCAGTATTCGTTCGTTAACCCGAACTCTCGCATAAGGAGAAAATTGTGAAGAAATTGTTCAAGGCGGCACTGAGTGTTGCCACTCTCACTGGAGTGCTTTTCATTCCCAGTCAAGTGAACGCCGGTGCCAACGGCACAAATGGAGACATCCTTGGTATCGCAGGATCCGACACGACATATTTCGTGATGAACGCTCTGACTGATGCGCACAACTTGAGCGCTCGATACAACCCCAACGGTGACAAAGCCGTCAACATTCCACCGTTGGTAAGCGCCAATGCCAATGTTGAAACTGGCGAATCAACGCTGGCTAGCGTGTCATGGCTAAAGTCGGCTCGTTTGGCG
>Ga0208227_1000125_pt1 | contig 19453 bp, 15 predicted proteins | sample LakMenEpi13Jun11_FD_150692 | JGI IMG/M metagenome (GOLD analysis project Ga0208227, IMG submission 150692) | Freshwater microbial communities from Lake Mendota, WI - 13JUN2011 deep hole epilimnion (SPAdes) | ecosystem: Environmental > Aquatic > Freshwater > Lake > Epilimnion/Euphotic zone ...
TTGAAAAGCTAAATAAGAAAACTGCTGTCTTGCAAAAGGCCCTCGATGGCTGGGCTTGGGGTAAAGATGTCGATGCTGACTACCGCGCAAAGATTTGGTTGGCTCTTACTCACTCGATGCTCTATTACAACCGCGAAGATGTAATTCGCTGGCGAGACTGGGCCATTCGCAAGGATGCAACTTTTGATCAGCTGCATCGAGACCGCAAGGCTCTGGTGGTTCAAGGCTGCACTACAGAATCCAACACAGCTGACTTTTTTGGTGTCGATCCTGAAACCAAGGTAAAGCTGGTTTATCGCTACGCTTTGGAGCCTGGCCAAACCAGTTTTCTAAAAAAAGATCAGAAGTTGTTTGTTCGCTATAGCTTGGGTGCTAACCAGCAGGACACTGACTACGGCAAGGTCATCTCAGTTGTTGGCGACGAGCTGATATTTGAACGCGATGCCAGATACGCAAACATGTCGTTAGTCCCAAACGCCATCTTTGAATACGAGTGGGTGCCTCCTGGTCAAAAGCCTGAAGTGGTTGGGGAATTAGTCCAGGAGCTAGTTGGCCTTTGGGGCTCCCCTGTGGAAGATCCTCAAATCAAGCACCCGGCAATGGATCTGCTGATGCGGAATGCTCCAAGGCTGAAATCTTTGCCGGGTCTTCCTGTGCCAATGGCAGGGAATGCTTTGACGGCAATTACCGAAGCGGTGATGGATCTAGACACTTCACTGCTTGCAATCCAGGGCCCACCTGGGTCAGGTAAGACCTTTGTTGGCTCGAGGGTTATCAAGGAATTGGTTGACAAAGGAATGAAGGTGGGAGTTGTTGCCAACTCCCACTCCGCAATCGAGAATCTGTTGTGGGCTTGCTTAGAAGCCGGGGTATCCCCCGATGCCATGGCCAAGAAAACTCAAGCTGGAGATAGGGAAGCCAAAGGTTGGCTAACGCCAACAACCAACAAGGTTGTCGGTTCTTGGCGAGCTGGAAACTCCGGATACGTTTTCGGGGGAACCTCTTGGAGTTTCTGTGCGAAAGAAATGTTTGAAGATCAGTTTGACTACATCTTTATTGACGAGGCTGCCCAGTTCTCACTGGTTGATGCAATTGCAGTTAGTGCCAACACCAAGAACCTGGTTTTGCTAGGAGACCCAAGACAGCTCACTCAGGTTGTTCAGGCTATTCACCCAGGTGGTGTTGATAACTCTGCCCTTGGCCACTACATGGGAGATGCTGCAATCCTAGAAAGCTCCTCTGGCTACTTCTTAGATGTGACCAGAAGAATGCACCCTGCAATCAATAGTCGGGTAAGCAACTTGAGCTACCAAAACAAACTTCACTCCCACCCCGATACCCATGCCCATGTTGTTGCTGGCGTCGAGCCAGGACTGGTTGTTGTTCCGGTTGAACACAGAGCAAACGTCTCAAGTTCAATCGAAGAGGCAAAGGTTGTGTTGGAAATTGCTCAGGCCCAGGTAGCAAAACTTGGAGCTTCAGAAGTTCTGATTGTTGCTCCCTATAACGCTCAGGTCGATCTAATTAGACAGCTGCTGGATAAGGCAGGTTTGGACGAGGTGGCGGTTGGAACAGTGGATAAATTCCAGGGCCGTGAGGCGATGGTGGTTATCGTTAGCCTTGCAGCTTCCAGCGCTCTAGATGCGCCAAGGGGACTGGACTTTTTGCTAGATAGAAACCGGTTGAATGTTGCTCTTTCGAGAGCCAAAGCAAATTGCTACCTCGTATATTCGCCTTCGCTTACAAAATCTCGCTTTAGAAACATCGAGGAGCTCAAATCTGTTTCCAGACTGAATGGTTTGCTGGAGCAGGCTAGCTAGCCCAGTTGGCCTCAGCAACTCTTCAATTCCTGCGCTGTGTGTTTTTGAGTGCTAGCTTGGAAAGCAAATGGGGATTGAGTGGCCACTAATTGCAGCTGGCGTTGCGATTTTGATCGCACTGCTAGCGCTCAGACCTATGCTCCAAAAGCGCCAAGGCGATAACAAACCAGCGCCTCTGCTAAAAGGCGATGGAAAATTTGCCTTCACAATCAGGGGTTGTATACCCTTCTCCGAAAACTTCGACGCTGTGAGGATCGCGAGACGAATCTACTTTGTCGAGGCGACGCTTCTCGAAGTTCTCTTGATTCCAGAACCCTCCAACATCGAACGCAAGCTCGCGGTTGCTGTGACACTAGATTCCAAGGTGCTGGGATATGTCCCAACCCAAGAGGCAGGCGAAATGCACAAGTACCTGCTTGCTCATTCAAGTGGCGTTCGTGCCATGGCCAAGATTTATCTTGGCTCAAGGCCGGAATACAACGGTGTCATGTTGGATCTTGCAAAGCCACTAAAGCTTGAATCCAAATGGAAAGCCTGAGAAGATCTCTGTCCCGCCAGTCTGCCTAGACTGTTTCCATGAAACCTTCAGTAGATGTGGTCATTGTTGGCGGTGGCCATAATGGCCTAACCGCCGCCGCATATCTAGCCAAGGCTGGATTGAGTGTCACGGTACTTGAGCGACTATCCAACTTTGGCGGGGCTGCGGTATCCGAGAGGAGCTTTGCCGGCGTTGATGCGAAGTTATCCAGGTATTCGTACTTGGTTTCTCTTTTGCCGAAGCAGATCATCGAAGATCTAGATTTGGATATCAAACTTGCCCCGAGGCGTTACTCCTCTTATACGCCGCTACCAGAAACAGACAAAGGCCTGCTGGTGGATAACCATGATCAGGCAAATACCCAAAGCTCCTTTGATTCCATCGGCGCAAGCCTTGATGCCAAAGCCTGGCATGAGTTTTACCAAAAGACCACACTGTTAGCTCAAGCCATGTTCCCAACTGTTTTATCTCCTTTGATGACCAGATCTGAAGCAAAGGCCAAGCTCAAGGCGCTTGCGGGATCTGATCAGATCTGGAATGAGTTCATTGAGAAGCCTGTGGGCGAAGTGATTGAGAAGTCCTTTGAGTCTGATTTGGTTCGAGGAGTAGTTCTTACCGATGGAATGATTGGAACCTTCGGTTCCAACCTGGATCCCAATCTGGATGTGAACAAGTGCTTTTTGTATCACGTGATTGGCAATGAAACCGGTGAGTGGAACATACCAATAGGTGGCATGGGGCAAGTATCAGACGGTCTTAGAAAAGCAGCCTTGGCTGCAGGTGCAACACTGATGGCTGATTGTGATGTCAGGGCAATAGCAGCTGATGGAACGGTTTCTTACACGTCCCACAGCCCAGGTTATGCAGACGAGGTTTTTGAGGCAGAGCACATCAAAGCCAAATTTGTCTTGGCCAACGTTTCTCCAGTTGAACTTGAGAAACTTACTGGAATCAAAGACGTTGTTCCAACTGCCTCGAAGGCTGAAGGCGCGCAGGTCAAGGTCAATTTGCTCCTGAAGAGATTGCCGAAGCTCAAAGACAGTTCCTTGGATCCAGTTGCCGCCTTCGGCGGCACTTTCCACATCAACGAAGGCTATGCCCAGCTACAAACTGCTTTCGAGCAAGCATCCCGAGGTGAAATTCCAAACCCACTACCCTGCGAGATCTATTGCCATAGTTTGACTGATCCAACAATTCTTTCCAAGGAACTACAGAGCCAAGGTGTTCAGACCTTGACGGTCTTCGCTCTGCACACCCCGCACAGTTTGCTAAGTGGCAAAAACAACAACGAGATGCGTGAACAACTAACCCGCGCTGTTATAGATTCGCTGAACTCTGTTCTTGCTGAGCCAATTGAGGATCTGCTGGTGTTGGATGAAAACGGAAAGCCCTGCATTGAAACTAAGACCACACAGGATCTGCAGGATGCCCTCAGGCTTCCAGGTGGCAACATTTTCCACGGTGCCCTGGAATGGCCGTTTGTTGAAGACGGTGCTGATTTGAGCTCACCTGTCAAACGTTGGGGTGTTGCAACCAAACAAGAGAATCTATTGGTTTGTGGGTCAGGAGCAAGACGGGGCGGTGCCGTAAGCGGTATTGCAGGTCACAACGCCGCCATGGCTGTTCTGGAGCAGCTCGGTTAGTTAGTCCAGCTAGAGCTTATTGTTACTCGGTTGTTCTTAGGTCCGGAGGATGTCCCGGTTGTTCCGACACTGGTGCTGCGCGTATAGGTTGCAACAACACCTAGGGAATTTATGTAGCTCACAACAGCAGTGTTTCTGGATTTAGCCAGAGACTTTACTGACCCCGATGGTCTGGTTGCTGCAAGGGTGATCTTGATAGCACTTTTGGTTTTGATGGCATCGACCATGTCGCGGATGACAAGTTTCTGAGCGGCTCTCAGCGTAGATTTCCCTGGATTGAAAAACACTCTCGCGGTTGCTTTGGTGCTTTGTAGTTTCCAAATTGCGTAGAGGGTCTGTTGTGAGACAACGGGTATGTAGCTTCCTGCATTCGCGATTATTGCGCCAGTGGCAGTTAGTGACCAGCCCATAAAGTCATAGCCGGGTTTACGAAGGGTCATCTCAGACAAAACAGGGAGCTTGAGGGCTGTACCTCCAGAAGTGAAAACTTGGGCGGCTGGGATAGAACCTACAGTGCCGGTGTTGGCGTTAAAAGAAACGGTCTTAATCCACGAAGCATAGAGGGTCGGGTTTCCAACATCGGTGCTACCTGCCAGATAGGTGCTCACACGGGTGGTCGAAAGTGAAGATGCCATCCAGCCACCAAATGCGAAGCCGCTTTTTACCAGCGTGCCTGCTGTTGGCAGAGTTAGTGACTGGCCAAAGCGATAAACGTCTTGAGTTTTTGCTCCAGCAAGTGCACCTGAATCAGCGCCGTTTGAGTTGTAGGTGATTGTGGTATTCCATACCGCATACAAATCAAGTCTTGTTGCCGTGCTGGAAAAAGCGTAAGTAGAGCCCGTTAGAGAAGCTCCGCCGACCGTTGTGCTCCAGCCGCCGAAGGTGTAGCCAGTTCGAGAGCCAGTGACTGATGCTGCAGCTGGCAATGGAACTAGATCACGGTCGACTGTGATGCTGCCAGGTACTGCGGTGCCGATGGTGTTGCCGGCGTAGAACACATCTACGTTTGTTCCGGCAGAAGCTGGGGAGGAAAAACCGATCAAACCAATCAGAGTCAGCGAGGCTGTTACCAGAATCGAAATTGATCTCTTGGTGAAGTTAGAAAACAGACCGGTACTGGAACTGAACATGGTTTTTACCTCTCGAGTGCACTATGTGCTAATAAACCTAACACTAGGCCTCTGACACCAAAGTCCTAGGAACCAACAGCTGTGAATAACCCGTGAAGACCTAGCTACTAGACCTTGCGCGGTGAGAAACAACCCACTGGAATGAACTTGCGACTAGGAACAAGAGCGAAAAGTACGCTGCAATAAATGTCAAGTTCCAACCCAGAATGGTAGCCAACACCAAAAGAGCAATTCGGCCAGGAACGCTAAGTCCCAGAACGCTAAGCCACTTAGGCTTTTGCTCGTTCTGCATTGACCTGTACAGATTGTCGTAGTGATGGAAAGCAATTGAGAACAAGATCACGAAGCCTGCAACGCCAAGGCCTCCCTCAAGGTGGCCGGTTGCAGCAAACAAGGCAATGATTGCTCCGAGCTCAACTGCTCGAAGTAGAGATGGCTCAAGCCAGTCGAAGCGGGTCAGAAAAGACTTGGTGCTGAAACCAAGATCTAACTGACGAACAATGACGTGAGATTGGATTCTAGTTTTTGCCATTACAAGAGTTTTTGCGATGCGAACTCGGTATACCCAAACCATTGAGAACAGAGCCAAAAGCGGCAGGGCTGTGAAAGTAAACAGCGCACCGCCAACGGCGGCTGTGAAGCTAATTGCCAGCCATCGTTCTCCAATTGGGAAAATCACGATCTTGCCTAGCCAGTAGCGGATGCGCCTTTTTGTAAAGGCATGTTCGTCGTCTGAATCAAGCTCTTCCATTTGAGCGGTGATGCCATCCCACTCCGCCATGAAGTCAACCGGAACTGGGATTTCTTCTGCAGCTCGAGCTTTAACAACTTGTGAGAAGTTGTAGTCCGAGAGATGTCTGAAGGTTTGAATTGCCATCAAGATAGCTGCCAGAACCCAAAGGTTCTGACCGTTGTGAACATAGGCTCCGTAGGCCAGGCCAAGGAATACTGCGTATTCCTTGACTCTGTCTGTGATGGCATCAAGCCATGCTCCAAGTTCAGAAAACTTTCTGGTGTATCTGGCGATCTCTCCATCAACGCAGTCAACGATTATGCTCACCTGCAGCAAGATGGCTCCGCCAATCAAGGACCAGGTGTCGCCTTGGGCAAACAAGAACGCTGCATAGAGGCCAATTGCGAAGGATGCGATTGTGACCTGGTTGGGGGTGGCGCCAATCTTCACGGCAGCCCAGGTCAGAAGTTTGGAAACACGCCTGAGGAAAAAGACAGAGAAGAATCCGTCGTTGGCTCGGTTGGCAAGCTTCAGACGAAGCATCGGGATTTTGATCTTAGATATTGCCTTGGTTGTTTCAGCACGGACCGTCGCGTCTTCGCTTCTAGCAAAAGGAGCCTCGACTAGTTCAACAGCATCCACGCGGATGGTTGCTCGAACTAGGGCAACAAGCAAAAGATCAAGTGCGTGGCCCTTGGCGTTTCGAGCAATTGCTGCTTCGAGTGCCTTTGTGATTTCAGCAGATTGCTTCTTGGAAAGACGAATGGCACCGGCAAATACCCGGTTGGCCTCTGTTGGTTTGTGACTTGCACTGGAGGCTGAAACAACTTGGCTTGCCCGAACTAGGGTGTCAACAGAATCTGTTTGCTTGCCAACAAGTGCTGCGGAAGCAGATCTTGGAAAGTCGGTGAGTAATTGCAGATGAGGATCTGTGATGACTGAGTTCTCATCAAGTAAGACGATGTCGTCGCTTGCGTCGATAAAGAGCTTTAGTAGATCGGAGAGGGTGTCTGAAGATTTGACCCGAACAATTGCTTTTGAGTCGCTCATTTTCTCAATTATAGATTGAGGGTTTGTAATTCTCTGGCTATCAAAGCTGAGAGTTACCTACCAGGCAGAATCGACTTGATTGCCCACTTCAAGCGCTTAAGCGTTTCGCTGGTTGTCCAATCAACTAACCAGCGAAACGGCACCCGCTTGGAGAGCGTTCTATCAAAACCGAGCATGGCTTGAGCGACTGTTTCGATATCGATTGTGCTGGAGTATTCAGGTTCCCCTTCGGGAACGCTTGCGTTATCCAAACTGTTGATGTCCCCATAAACTTCAACCCCAAGTTGCTGGATCTTTAGCTTGGATGCTGTAGCCAATTCATTTGCCTTAGCAACAGCCCAGCCGGGTGTTAGAAGCTTCTTAGATCCCTCTTTGAGTGGAACATGGTCGGTTAGCTGACGAATGTATCCGTTTCTGATAAACACCAAGTACTCGTTCCACTGTCGCTCTTTAGGAAAACGTCTGTTTAGCTCCAGAAGCAGTGACACCTCTTCTAGGGAAAGTGAGCGGTTACTTCCAGTAACTTGTGGCTTCAAAAAGCCAGCATCAAGTCCTAGATACTTGTTCAAGCTCTCATACAAAAACTCTGGTCTTGATTCATCAACAATCAAAACTGAGACGTTGTCTTTCCCGAAGGCGTCGACCCATTTAGACACCACGTCTCCGTGCATGTGTCTTTGCCAGAAGGTGGGGTTGATCTTGGATACCCCTGGCTCGTCTAGAACTGAGTGCAACCACTCGACGTAGTCAGCTTTTGTTCCGTACTTCAGATACTGCTGGTAGGAGGAACTAAGTAGTTTGGCAAGGGGTCTAAGAGTAAACAGAATCTTTACATCCCGGCCCCGGATTCCTGAAACAATCATTTGAATCTGCTCTGCTGTTAGCTCTGAGAAGAACTCGCTACTCAGAACTATCTTTGGTGAATTTGAGCGGTTGATAAGGCTTTTCATCTTGGAAAAGTGCTTGAAGGGTGTGACCTCGCCACCACGCTTTTTCCAACCCCAGGCCCTTTGGGTTAGAGCCCAAGCAATTCGGTGGTGCGCTTTGCGCCCAATGCTTGGGTATAGCACTCCTGCTGCTTGAAGCTCAGCTCTTTGAACAGCAAAGCTCTCCTGTAGAGCTGAGGTTCCCGACTTATGAAACCCGACATGCAGGATTAGCTGTTTCTGGGGCATAGCTCAAGTATCGCAGAGCCAATAGAGTTGTTCAGGTAGCAAGTACTGGGAAGCGAAGACATTGAGAATCCTTTTTGTTCACGAAGTGAGCTACACCAAAAAGGTCATCTATGAGATGCACGAATTCCCTGAGCTTTTGAGCCTGAAGGGCCACGGAATAACATTCCTCGAATTTGATGAAGGAAGAAAGTTCTGGGACTCCCGGTCCACATCAACCCAAACAAAGATATCTGGCAGAGTACACCCCAACGCCTCTATAAACCTCTCACGACCGTTCCAACTCGGTATCCCGGGCCTGGATCGGCTTCTGGCGGTTTGGACAGTGATTCCAAAGCTTAGAAAGCTTTTGAAACAGGATGCTTTCGATGTTGTGGTTTTGTATGCAGTGCCAACTTTTGGTGCCCAGACAATAAGGATTGCCCGCAAAGCGGGCATCCCAGTTGTGTTTAGGGCCTTAGATGTCTCCCACAAGATTCGTAGTTCACCGCTTTCGCCACTTATAAAGATGGCTGAGAAGTTTGTCTACAAAAACGCAACCTTGATTTCAGCAAACAACCAAGCAATGGCTGATTATTGCAAGAACCTATCTGGTCGGACTAAGCCAACAGAAGTCCACTATCCGCCACTGGATCTGGAGCACTTCAAGTCTCCCGCTAAAGATTTGAGGCTCGCAGAATCTTTGGGTATTGCAGCCTCTGACAAAGTGATTACCTATATGGGTAGCTTCTTTTACTTCTCTGGCTTAAAGGCAGCAATTGAAGAATTCTCAAAATCTGCGAATTCTGACCAAAAGCTACTTCTAATTGGTGGCGGTGAGCAAGACAGGGAACTCAGAGAGCAAGTAAGAAGGCTTGGGCTAACGAGCCAAGTTATCTTCACGGGTTTTGTTCCCTATGCGGAATTGCCCAAGTATCTGAGACTTGCAGATGTTGCGATTAACACGCTTGAGCGAAATCTTGTTGCAGACGTTGCCTTACCCAACAAAGTTTTGCAGTACGTTGCTAGCGGATTGAGAGTTGTTAGCACTGAACTATCTGGACTTAGATCAATTTTTGTAAACTCGAACGCAGTCGCGTGGGAGGAATCCCCAGAGCGAGTAATGAAAAAGGCCTTGCAAATCTTGAACGATGAATCCGCTAGCCAGACACCTGAGTTGGCCCTTGGTGAATTTTTGTCTGCTTTCAAGCCATCGACAGCAGTTGGTTCTTTCGAGGTAACGCTGAAGAAACTGGTCGGGGTGAGAGATAAGTGAAAGCTTTTGTTTTCGGATCCACCGGCATGCTAGGTCATGCTGTTGTAAGTGAACTTCTCACTGCAGGCATACAGACGGTGACTGTCGCAAGGACAAGTTCTGACATTGTCTTTGATCAGGAAAAACAATCTGTGTTTGAACTGGCTCTTGGGTTAGAAGCTGGGGATTACTTGATTAACTGCATCGGTCTGATATCTCACCTAATTGACGAGAAAGACCCAGCTAGCCGAGCAAGGGCTTCTAACCTAAATTCTTTACTTCCAAACGAACTTGCGGCCCTAGCAGAATCCAAGGGCGCAAGGTTGATTCAAATTGCAACGGACTGTGTGTTTTCGGGTTCAGCTGGAAGCTACTCCGAAAATAGCCCGCACGATGCTTCTGACGTTTATGGGAAATCTAAGAGCATGGGTGAAGTTGACTCGCCAAATGCCATGCACTTAAGAGTTTCAATTATCGGTCAGGAACTGCGAGGTAAGCAATCTTTGCTTGAGTGGGTTCTTGGTCAGCCAAAGGATTCCATTATCCCCGGATACAGCGACCGCATTTGGAATGGAATCACGACCAAAGCCTTTGGGAGATTGATAGTTGGAATCATCAGCAAGGATGGATTTAGCCCAGGAGTCACCCACGTTCTGCCGGCCGACAAGGTCTCTAAATTTGAGCTAGTTTCAATGATTGCAGCCGCCTTTGAACGAAGTGATATCTCTGTTGTGCCAGGAGTCTCCGGGGAAGAGAAGGACTTGACCCTTGCAACCAATAGGCCGGAGACCAACAGGAAGCTCTGGCTTGATGCTGGCTACCCGCAGATACCTTCTATAAAAGAACTCCTTGGAGAGATATCCCGCTAAACCGATAGCATTTAAGCTCAAAGGGTTCTGGAGGAAGTCTTCAAGTGGCTAAGCGGAAAATCAAAGATTCCATCATCACAATCACCGGTGGAACCGGGTCATTTGGCTCAACCATGGTTGGCCACCTTCTTGAAGAAGGCGCCTCAGAGATCAGAATCTTTAGCCGTGATGAGGCAAAGCAAGACGCCATGCGTCATTCCAACCCGAATCCCAAACTCCGCTTCTATATTGGCGACACCAGAGACCAAGACTCGGTTGACCGGGTAATCAAAGGTTCGGACCTGGTTTTTCATGCTGCCGCTCTAAAGCAGGTGCCCTCGGCTGAGTTTTTTCCTCTTGAGGCTGTAAAGACCAACATCAATGGCTCAGCCAATGTACTTAGGTCCTCAATTGAACACGGCGTGAAGTCAGTTGTCTGCCTCAGCACAGACAAGGCCGTTTACCCAATCAATGCAATGGGAATGACTAAAGCCGTAATGGAAAAAACCGCTCAGGCGTTTGCAAGAGATAACCAAGTTTCGGACACAACAATCGCAATAACCCGCTATGGGAATGTGATGCTTTCCAGGGGCTCAGTGATCCCGCTGTTTATCGAACAAATCAAATCCGGCAAGCCAATTACTATCACAGACCCAACAATGACCAGGTTCTTGATGTCCCTTGCCGAGTCGGTGGATCTTGTGAAGCACGCTTTTGAAAATGCGCAGACGGGTGACCTGTTTGTTAGAAAGGCCCCAGCTTCAACAATTCAGGATCTAGCTAAAGCACTTGTTGAGCTATTCGGAACTGGAAATGAACAAATCAACACCATAGGTTTCAGGCACGGGGAGAAGCTCTATGAATCTCTTCTGAGCACCGAGGAGCGCGCGATAGCCCAAGATCTTGGAGACTACTTCCGAGTGCCCCTGGATACCAGGGACTTGAACTACTCGGTTTACTTCGAACAAGGTGAAGCAAGACCAGCCGCACTAGATGCTTACACCTCTCACAACACCGCAAGGCTTGATGTAGAGGGTGTCAAAAAGCTGCTATTGGCTATTTCAGAGATAAGTCAGGCTTTGGGTAAATGAAAAAGCTGAAAGTTGTCACCATTGTTGGCACAAGACCAGAAATCATCAGGCTTTCAAGGCTTATTCCAAAACTCGATCAATACACCGACCACGTGCTTGTTCACACTGGACAAAACAGCGACCCGATGCTCAACGATGTCTTCTTTGACGACCTAGAGCTTAGAAAGCCTGACTACTTCCTAGATGTTGACACCTCGTCTATGGGATCTGTCATGGGCGACACCATAAAGAAGTCCGAAGAGGTTCTTCTCAAGGAAAAACCCGATGCTGTGATGATCCTTGGAGACACCAATTCGTCTGTAGCGGCAATTGTTGCTGAGAGAATGCACATTCCCGTTTATCACATGGAAGCTGGCAACAGATCCTTTGATGCCAACGTTCCAGAGGAACTCAACCGCAAGATGGTTGACCATGTTGCTAGCTTCAATCTTCCTTACAATGAGCACTCTAGACGCAACTTGATATCTGAGGGTCTTAATCCAAGGTTCATTTACGTGACCGGCTCACCTTTGCGTGAAGTAATTGAATCAAACTTAGCCAAGATTAAGTCCTCTACCGTCCTGAGTAGGTTAGGTCTGAAGAAGGATGAGTATTTCCTCGTTAGCGCACATCGCCAGGAAAATGTTGATCCGAGTGAGAGGCTAGAGAGTATTGTTGCATGCCTCGTTGCTGTAAGGGATGAGTGGAGTCTCCCCATAATTGTTTCAACTCACCCAAGAACAAAAAAGCGGCTAGAAGAGCTAGGCCTGACCAAAATAGAAGGGGTTTCCTTTCATGCTCCCCTGGGATATCTTGATTACAACAACCTGCAGCTGAATTCCAGATCTGTGATTTCAGATTCTGGAACTTTGGCTGAGGAAGCCGCAATCCTCGGATTCTCCGCGGTTAGCCTGCGGGATTCCACGGAAAGGCCCGAAGCTCTCGAGAGGGGCACTTTGGTGCTATCTGGTTTGACTCCTGACTCAGTTTTGAACGCGCTTCGAGTGACAAAAGACTTGGGCTTCGCAGAGTCAATGGATGACGGGTATGCTGTTCGAGATTTCTCTGACAAAGTCATCAAGTTATTGTTCTCAACAAGTGACAAAGTGGCATCATGGCGTGGGGTTCGCAGATTTAAATGAATCTCTCCACACAGTTGAAGCCGGCAAGTACTTGTGAGGCTGGCTTGCCTGGTTTACCCCTTTTTGATATGACTGACTCCTCATGGAATTTGGGGGCGTGGGTGAATTATTTCAAGGTATTCTCATGTCCTAAATTCCTGGCATCTAGATGAGATGGTGACTTTTGGGGCAAATATTTGAACTGCATGGTGGTCTAGGAAACCAACTTTTCCAGCTTTCAGCGGCAAGAAGAATCGTACCGAATCCAATCTTTGATGTTGCGATGCTCCGGGAACCGTTTCTCAAACACGTCGATAGCAGCGCCGTTCCTCTAATAACCGAGGAAAAAATCGATTCCTTTGAGAAAATGGGGGGGGAATTGTGGCACATAAGAGAAAAGGCTCTTTCCGGTGCTCATGCGGTCTTGAGGCGTGAGCGAATTGGCACAAGTCTGAGGATTAAAGGTGAGGGGTACCGCGAGTCACTTGTAAACGATATTCGGCGGAGCAGTGGTCCCCTTCGAATTAGGGGTTACTTTCAGTCCCTCAAATTCTTAGACTTCGTCCCTCAAGGCCAGGGTTGCAAGAGGCTGGTAATTCCAGTCCGAAATGAGTCTTTGAATCAAGAAATGCAAGGTAGAGCCTGGTCTTCAATACATATTCGACTTGGTGACTTTCGATCTACGAAAAGCGTTTTAGGTCTTGGCTATTACCAGAAGGCCATTGAATTACTAATGGAGCATGGATCGCCAAAAAACTTTGTCCTGTTTTCAGATGAGCCAAGTTCCGCTATGAAGCTTATTGAGGAAACTGCATCTGCGAGGTGGGTCAATGTGATTCCCGCTCCAGAAAAGCTGTCAGCGCTTGAAACCTTGAGGCTGATGTCGGAGGCGAGCTCAAGCATTGTGGCAAACTCCACGCTGTCCTGGTGGGGGGCTGCAACTAATCCAGATGCAGCTCTAGTAGTCGCCCCCCAGCTTTGGGGAGTTTCAATGACTGAACCTGTCGACCTCATTCCGAGCCACTGGAAGACTCTGGAAAACTGGTGACGGCTTCTGAATTAAATTGGGTCCTCAAGCTCTCTATGGATATCTGTCTAATCACGAACCATTAGCTGCTCAGATATTAAATGGGTGGTTTTCTATTTGTCGCATGAATCGGGTACTGTTGGGCCAGAAGACAGGACATGCGATCGTGTTCATCTAAAGTCGATTATTAAATGAGAGGCAGGGGCCCTGTTTTGAAGAACATAACCTATAAGCGAGTTGGTAATCAGACTTTCCGAGATTTGTGGTGCGTCGGCCAGATCGAAACTGCCCATGCTGAGCTTAACAAGCGTGGACTGACGCTCTCGTTGATTGACGTTGGGGCTGGGCAGATGCCTTACCGAGAAACGGCGATGAAACTTGGATTCGACTACAAGTCGCACGATTTCAACAAATATGATCCAACCTCTGGGGACATAGGGCTCCACTCTAGCTGGCCTCAACATAATCACGATTTCATTTGCGACATTCTTCAGATTCCGACCATCGAAAAATTTAATCTGGTGCTTTGTACCGAAGTGCTTGAGCACGTCCCGGATCCTGTAGCCGCAATCAAGCACCTTGAAAGATTGGTGGCACCAGGTGGTTACTTAATATTAACAGCCCCCCTTCTTTCTCTAATCCACCAAGCTCCGTTCCACTTTTCTTCTGGACTGACCCCCTTTTGGTACCAGCATTGGTTTGAGCATTTAGGGCTCGAGTGCCTTGAGCTCGGACAGCACGGTGACTACGCAGACCTTTCAGCACAAGAACTTCGTCGCGTCTTTTTCCTGCCGGGTTTTCTGCAGAAGCCGCTCGCGCAACTTGCAGCGGTTCTGCTAGGCAAAAGGGCTTCCTTGCTCTCCTCAGGTGGCTTTTCTATTTTTGCAGTGGCACGCAAACTGAATTAGTCCTACAACCTGGACTGAAATTAAATCATTAGAGACTAAGGCCGGGATATCGGCCAAATGTTTGGTCGCGCAAAAAATCTTTGGGTTGTGAGAAGGTTAAAAATTATCCGCAGGAATTCCTAGAGAAAATTATTTGGTCTGTGGCTTTAGTTTTGAAGCATCGATTTGCTGTCCGATCCATTTGTAAGTGGATTTGATGCCTTCTTCTAAAGTCCATGAGTAGTCCCAGTTTAGCTTTTCCCGTATTAGAGAATTATTCGAGTTTCTGCCAAGAACTCCAACAGGACCGCTGATATTCTTTATCTTGATTTCTTTTTTCGCAACTGCGGCGGTTAGTTCAACGAGTTGGTTTAGAGTTACCATTTCCTCCGAACCAATGTTTAAGGGCCCGCTGAATTCGGGATGTTCCATGAACCTCCTGACGGCCTCTATACAATCGTCGATATACAGGAAAGATCGCGACTGTTGGCCCGTGCCCCAAACTTCAACAGCGCCGCCATCTTCAGCTAGATAGACTTTTCTGCAAATTGCCGCAGGCGCTTTCTCCCGACCTCCATCCCAAGTGCCATAAGGACCATAGATGTTGTGGAATCTCGCAACTCTTACTTGGGCTCCGTAGTTCCTCGCTAGAGCCAAATAAAGTCGCTCGCTAAAGAGCTTTTCCCAGCCGTATTCGCTGTCGGGGTTTGCCGGATAGGCAAAGTCTTCTTTTAGGTCAACCGAAAAAGAGTCAGATTGGATTTCTTGAGGATAGATGCAAGCAGAGCTTGAATAGAAGATTTTTGGCAGTGCTGCGCTTTGATCCTTGTGATTCTCCAAAAGCGCCCACACAAGGCTCAGATTCACGGACGCAGAGTTTTCCATCACGTTTAGGTCGTTGTCCCCTGTAAATATGTACCCAGCCCCACCCATGTCTGCGGCAAACTGATAAACTTCTTCAAATGGTTCGGTAGATTGACGTTTTAGGATTTGAAGAACCTGGTTCCTGTCCCGAAGGTCGCCCACAACAAACTCGTCTGCGTCGGATTCGCTGTAGTCCGGTTTCTTTAGGTCGACTCCAACGACATAGCAACCTTCACGCTTTAACCGAGTTACCATGTGGGATCCAATGAATCCTCCCGCGCCAAGAACCAAAGCTTTTTTTGTCATAGAAGTAAGTCTATTCCTTTTGCTATAAGAATAGAATGTGATTCAAACCAGAGGTTAGGCGTGGAATAGTTGTGTGAACAAGAATTTGTCACATTAGTTAGGGGCTTGCTAAGCGAAGAGTCCCGTTCAAGCCCAGCTGCAGGGGAGCTTTTTGTTTTCCCAAAAACGATTACCCGGGTAAAAATAGATGTTGGGATGTCACTCGACGCCGGACACACGCAAAAATGGCTTCTGGCAGATCCGAATTTGCTGGTCATAGGATTTGAGCCACTGACCCGATGTCGGGAATCTATAGAAAAAATCTTCGCCCAGGCGCCACTTGGGTCAAGCTTTAGAAGGCGACTTTGGCTGTTGCCCCTGGCTCTAGGTTCAAAGAATACTTGGGCAAAATTTTTTCATTGCGAAGACCCTGGTCAGAGCAGCATCTACTTGCCAAAGAAATTCCAAATCCTAGAAGAAATCATTGTCCCTCAAGTTAAATTGGATTTAGTGTTGAACCAGTTGTCATTTTCCGAGCGGGTACAGCGTATAGACCATGTGAAAACTGATTGCCAAGGCGCTGACTTTGAAATAGCCATTGGGGCTTCGCAAAATCTACACAGAATTGCTATCTGGACATCTGAAGCCGACTCTCTGGGATATTCTCGTTCGAGCAACAAATCCCGTGACTTACTTAAGTTTTTCAAGAAAGCTGGATTTACCTGGTTCAACCAGCGGTCTCAGCTTCGTGTGGCAATCGGCAAAATCATTCTTGGCTCCAGATTTCACCAGCTGTATCTCGATCTGACCTCGGCGCTCAACAAGGCTTATCAGTCAAAAAGTGAAGTGGTTGCCTCCACTGTTGATATTCATGTCGAAGACGCAACTTTTGTGAATAGTCGATTTAGTGAGGAAATAGCCGGACGGGAAATCACTGCTTTTCAACAAGGTTGACTAACCGAGGAATTTGCTTCCAAGACCCCAGCGGTGGGTGCCAAAAAGGTTCATAGAAAACGATTCCCCTGCTCAGAACTGCAGCAACGTAACTCATGCTAGATTTTGCCATCAGCATGTAATCCGCGTTTACTAAGTTATGAATTACCTCAAATTCGTCCGCAGACGAATTAAGCTTGACCCCTACGGGTAGCTTTGATTCAAGTTCTGCGTCAGGTAATGCGCTGTATATTGTGGTGCTTAATGGTCCGAAAAGCCTATTCAACTCGGTGACAACAAAAATTATTTGAGCATCCGAGGTCAAACGTAGAGTCTCATCAGACGGCCCCATGTGGCCTCGTCGTATATGTACAGCAAGCGTCGGTAAACCGACCAATTCTTTGGGTTCTAAATTAGCTGGATTTGCGTATTCGAGCTTTCCGAGTTTTATTGCCGCTTCAATTTCATGCGGAAAATAATCAGTAAAGAAATGGCAATGCTGGACCGATACTGTTTGGGAATGCACCTTGAATTGGCTCCGAATCAGTATTTTTAGCAATCCATGCATGGACAAGGCCCGTGCTTGATTTGGCGAAGCCATTGAGGATTTCTTGTGATTTAGAGAAACGAGTTGGTTCCATTTTTTTCGAAGCTCAGGGCTGTTTACGGGCAGCAATTCTTCGATTTCAGAATGAAAATAGGGAAATCCAAAACTACTACAGAACGCCATTGTTGAAATTCTGGCGTGCCACTGAGCCCCACCGCCATCCCACCTGTCGCAGGTTATTGAAATCTTGTTTTGCCTTCCGACATACCTCAACCAGGGGGTCAGCGCCCGCCAAAACGCCCGGAGCACTAAGTGTCTGATTTTCATTCTTAAAGGCATGAGTCAGCTTTACAGATAGCAGCAGTCGTGATAGGAAGACATGTGCGCTTGGAGGGACTCGAACCCCCAACCTTCTGATCCGTAGTCAGATGCTCTATCCGTTGAGCTACAAACGCTGGGTTTCCTGAGAGGTTTCAGGCAACTTCATTACTTTATCGTAGTCAAGGGCTTGTTGAGAGCCCTCAAACTAAGATATGAGAGTGATTAGCTCAACCTCGGTCCTTCAGGCGCTTGAAAATGAATCCATAGAGATATTCAGGGAAACTGCAGCAGCATTCCATAAACCAGTAATGCTTTACTCGATCGGCAAGGACTCATCGGTACTTCTCCACCTAGCAAGGAAAGCATTCCACCCCGCCGCTATCCCTTTCCAACTTCTGCACATCGATACAACATGGAAATTCAAGGAGATGATCTCCTTCAGGGATCAAACGGCTGAGGAAATTGGCTTTGACCTCCTGGTTCATACCAACCAAGAAGGTGTCAAGGACGGGATTACACCTTTCAACTTAGGTGCCTCTGAATACACCCGAATCATGAAGACTGTGGCTCTTCGCCAGGCTCTTGATATGCACGGGTTTGATGCTGCAATCGGTGGATCCCGGCGAGACGAAGAAAGATCGCGTGCCAAAGAGCGCATCTTCTCAGTCCGCGAGCCAGGTCATCGCTGGGACCCGCGGTCCCAGCGCCCAGAGTTATGGCGAACCTATAACCCCAAGCTCGCACCGGATCAGACCATGAGGGTTTTCCCTCTTTCTGACTGGACCGAGCTAGACATTTGGAATTATATCTTGCAGGAGAAAATCAAAGTGAGCCCGCTTTACTTCGCAAAAGAAAGACCTGTCGTCTGGCGAGGTGATCAGCTGATCATGGTTGATGATGACCGCTATCCACTGAGAGATGGCGAGACTCCTGAAATGCGCAGAATTCGATTCAGGACCCTAGGTTGCTACCCATTGACGGCCGGGGTTGAATCAAGTGCAACAACCATGGAAGAAGTGGTTCAGGAAGTGACCGAACTAAAGCTTTCTGAAAGAGCTACCCGCCTAATTGACGGTGAAAAAGAAGACTCTATGGAGAAGAAGAAGACCGAAGGGTATTTCTAATGGAAAAACCCATAATCAGACTATTAACCTGTGGTTCGGTTGATGATGGTAAGTCAACATTAATCGGTCGCCTACTTGTTGAAACAAATAGCGTTCCGGAAGATACTGTTGCTTCAGCTAAGTCCGTCCGTCGTTCAGGTTCCACAATAAAGGCCGGGGAAATTGACTTTTCACTACTTACTGACGGATTAGAAGCTGAGCGCGAGCAGGGAATCACGATTGACGTTGCCTACCGCTCAATGAATCTCCTTAACGGCCGCAGGCTGATAATCGCCGATGCCCCTGGTCACGAGCAGTACACCAGAAACATGGCCGTTGCAGCATCCAGGGCCGATATCGCACTAGTTCTTGTTGATGCGACAAGAGGCATCAGAACCCAGACGCTCCGTCACTTAACTATCTGCTCATTAATGGGGGTGACCAAGATTGCTGTTGTTGTTAACAAGCTCGATGGCGCTGGGTACAGCCAGCAAGTATTTGAAGAGATTCAACAAGGTCTCGAAGAGACCATCGCCCGTCTAGAGATTTCCAACATTCAATTCATCCCACTAAGCGCTTTAGCTGGTGACAACGTGGTATTTGCGTCAGGCAACATGCCTTGGTACCAAGGTCCAACCTTGCTGGAATACATCCAAGAATGGCAACTAGAAGAAATCGGTGAGAATCTTCCTCGCCTCGGCGCGCAGATGATTTCACGTGCTGAGAATTTCCGCGGCGTCGCAGGAACAGTTGTTGGAGGCCGATTCAAACTTGGTGATGAGGTAAGAGTTTTACCGTCTGGCAAGGCTGCAAAGATAGCCAGGCTGTCTTCTTTCGACGGTGATCTGAATAACGCAGAGGATGGAAAAGCCATCACTATGGTTTTGGAGCCTGATGTTGACGCAACTAGGGGTGATGTTATCGAACTTAGCTCTGTTGCCACTAAGCCAGCTAACCGCTTTGCTGCAAACGTTGTTTGGCTGGGCGAGCAAGACTTGATTCACTCAAAGAGCTACTTACTTATATCCGGTTCTTCTCCGGTTCCCGCAATTGTCACGAGCATTAGGCATGTTGTTAACATCAACAACGGGGACCAAGATGCCGCTCGGGTTATAAAGATGAATGAG
>Ga0208227_1000128_pt1 | contig 19090 bp, 18 predicted proteins | sample LakMenEpi13Jun11_FD_150692 | JGI IMG/M metagenome (GOLD analysis project Ga0208227, IMG submission 150692) | Freshwater microbial communities from Lake Mendota, WI - 13JUN2011 deep hole epilimnion (SPAdes) | ecosystem: Environmental > Aquatic > Freshwater > Lake > Epilimnion/Euphotic zone ...
TTCATGACTCCTGAGACTCGCTCCTTCCCCGGCGCCGAACGCCCAGCCCGTTCATACCGTCACAATGCCGACGGCGTTGACATTGCGGTCTATGAATGGGGCGCCGAATCAAACCCACCACTCTTTCTGGTGCATGGTGGGTCTGACTTTGCGGGCACCTTCGACGTTTTTGCCCCCCTCATCGCTGCTGCCGGATACCGCGTCATCGCGTGGGACCATCGCGGTCATGGCGACAGCCAACACGCCGCCCTCTACGGATGGGACGCAGATATCCGCGACGCGCTGTCGGTGATGTCTGCAATCACCAACAAAGCTGCTCCCGTCATCGCGCATTCAAAGGGTGGAGCGCTCATGATGCAGCTCGCAGACTCCTGCCCATACCGCATTTCGGCAATGGTCAATATCGACGGCATGCCGAGCAAACGTCGTATGCCTGATGTTCCCGATCATGATCAGTCGCGATTGCTTGCAGACTCCATCGGGTCATGGCTTGATTTCCGTCATGAAGCTGCAGCATCAGAACGTAAGCCAGGAACTTTGATCGACCTCGCGCAACGCCGCGGAAAAATGAACCCACGTCTTTCTGTTGAGTGGCTTGAATATCTCGTAACAATCGGCGCACAACAAGATGCAGATGGTTGGCGTTGGAAACTTGATCCCACAATGCGCTTCGGTGGCTTTGGTCCGTGGCGTCCCGAGTGGGCATCACTACGTATGGCTGCACTCACTATGCCATTCCTCGGATTACTCGGCACCTTTGACGAACCAATGGGTTGGGGCGCTCGCCCACGTGATGTGCTGCCATGGATACCTTCAAGCGGTCGCTTAGAAGTTCTTGAAGGAATCGGCCACTTCATTCACATTGAAGAACCAGAGCGTGTCAGCAAAATGATTTTGGAGTTCCTGTCATGAACACAGTGATGTTGCAACACAACAAAATCACTCTTGCATTGCACGAGGTTCGTCCCGGAACTGGTCGTGCACTTTTGTTCCTTCATGGACTGGGTGAAAGCGCAGCCATGATGTCGACACTCTCTGTTGATTGGGCTGGCCCAGTATGGGCTCTTGATTTCACTGGTCACGGTGAGTCATCTATTCCCGCCGGCGGCGGTTATTCCTCTGAAATCCTTATGGCAGATGCCGATATAGCCCTTCGTCACATTGGTGAAGCCACTGTTGTTGGCAGAGGACTCGGTGCGTACATTGCTTTTCTTATTGCTGGTGCGCGACCAACATTGGTACGCGGCGCGGTATTGCTTGATGGCCCTGGACTTGCGGGTGGTGCAATTCATGCAACGTCAAATACCGAGATCACATCGGGTGGAAATCGCACAGGAACAACACCTGACCCATGGGCCCTGATTGAGTTGTCACGTGATGCTCGACCTCCCACTTACACCACAACATTTGCGCGTCTTGCTGTAAGCGGTTCAGGAATTGCAGACCCAATTGCTGTTACGTGCAAAGTTGCACCACCATGGGTGGAAGCAATTCGTGCAGAACCTGGCGTGATGATTGACATCACTCTGCAAGATGCTTTAGATATCTACGCCGCGGTTTAGATATCGCGCTGGGTAACAGCGTCTGCAAGATCAAGAAGCGCCTCATGCGCAGTGCCCTGAATCATTTTCTTATCTAAAGACGCAACTGCTTCGTCACGAAGAGAAACGATGAGTGATTCCATTTCGGTAACTGCACCAGTTGCCGAAACAACTTCTTGCACTGCCGATACATCTTCACTTGACATTCCAGGCGTTCCGATGGAATCCAGAATTTTCAATTGCGAGGCGGACGCAAGTGCGTATGCACGAGCCAACATGGGGGTTGGCTTACCTTCGAGGAAATCTCCACCAACAGGTTTTCCTGTGATTGAAGAATCACCGAATGCGCCCAACATGTCATCACGCATTTGAAAAGCATCGCCCAGTGGCAAGCCATATGCAGAGAGCATCGGCATGAGGTTCGTCCCGGCTTCTACACTGGCTGCTACTGCACCAAGGTGTAGCGGGCGTTCAATGGTGTACTTGGCGCTCTTATAGCGGCAAATTCGTTCGGCTATTTCAATACGACGTTCGCGGCGGGCCGAACCCAAAGTGTCGAGATACTGACCAATATTCATTTCCATACGGAGGTCGTGCCATATAGAGCGAGCGGCCGAAGAAATGTCATCCATCAACTTGTCTGACATCACGTAGGTAATGTCTCCAATCAGAATTGCTGCGCCTTCGCCAAACCGACGTGATTCCCCCGCCATCAGCTCTGCACTATGCATGTCTGACATACGGCGGTGAGTAGTGGTGTTTCCACGGCGAGTCTCTGCATCATCTATGACATCATCGTGAAACAAAGCGAATACATGAAGTAACTCAATTGCTGCACCAATGCGGAACTGTTGCCCATCTGCTGGGTCACCACCTGCTGCTACCCAACCCCAATAGGCGAACTGTGGCCGCAGACGTTTCCCGCCACCAAGAACTAACGATTCAATTTCGTCGAAAACTGTTTCAAGATCTTCATCGACTCGAGACCATGCCTGTCGCTCATTGTCGACAGCATTTGTGAGAACTTCATTTACGCGCGAAATGATTGCGCTGGCATCACTCATTCGTCTTCGTCTTCTTCATCGAAATCTGATTCTTCAAATTCAATATCAGCAACAAGTGTGTCAACAGTAAGTTGCGCTGCTGTAATACGTTCGTTGCACCACGTAATGAGAAACGAAGCCCGTTCTACTTTGGTAGCCAGCACATCAACATCAATTGAATTGGAATCAAGTTGAGAAAGAATTGATTCAATCTCTGTCATCGCTTCTGCATACCCTGCTGGTGCAGCTTGTGTTGTTTTCTTAGCGGCCATTAGGCAACTCCTTCTACTGTGCTGGTGATGCTGCCGTCGGCAAGCGCTGTGACAACTGTGTCACCCTTTTTGATATCTGAAATTGAACGAACAACATTGCCCGACGAATCGCGTGTAATGCTCCAACCGCGAGCCATTGTGGTGACGGGGTCAAGCAAACGAACCGATGCGGCATGCATCATGAGTTTTTGGGTTTGACGTTCAAGAGCGGTACGAGGTCGAGTGCGAAGGCGTTCAACTGATACTGCGATGCGAGAACGTGCACGCTCTACTGCAGTTTGCGTCAGAGATCGCAATGAACCAGCACTGTATGAAAGGTCAGAGAGGAAGTTTTCAACAATCGCAATGACTGATTGAGCACATGCAGTCGGTGTTTTGTTGGCGGTGTGGGCCACGATGTCAGCAATGCTCGTATCAATTTCATGACCAATACCTGTGAACACCGGGTGCGCGCATTTTGAAATTGCCATTGCAATTTGCTCATCATCGAAAGCTGCAAGGTCGCCTTTTGAACCGCCGCCGCGCATCAACATCACAAGATCAATGTCATCGCGACGTGAGAGCGAATTGAGAGCTGCCACTATCTGCGACACAGCAGCATCACCTTGCACTCGAACATCACAGAACGTAATTGCAAATCCGATTCCGGATTCGGTGAGGTGCTGTTGAGCATCAGCCCACCCAGCAGCTTGGCTAGACGAAATGATTCCGAGTCGCAGTGGAACTAAGGGGACAGGAATTCGCTTATTGATCTTGTCAACACCTTTTTCCATGAGCTGACGCAGTAGTTCTTCACGTTTGGCAGCCACATCACCGGCAGAGAATTGCGTATCCACATCAGTGGCAATGAGATTCAATTTTCCGAATGGTCCGTAATACTCAACGCGACCAAATAAACGAACCTTCAGGCCGTCTTTCAGTTCAATTCCCTGTTGGCGTAATTTGGTTTGCACATTGCGCAGAGGCCCAGCAAACAAGTTGATATTCAGTTGCGCTTTAACGCCATCAACATTTTCAATCAGCGTGAAATACGCATGAGGGTTTGGTTTCCGAAGACCTTGAATCTCGCCTTCGACCCACACGCCTTCGTCGAAAGATGCCTTGAGAACGTGATTGAGGACTTCAGTAAATTGACCGACACTGAATGACGGAACCCCATTGATGAATTCGACCTCGGCTGCCATTGTGTCTACTCTACGGAAGACGCAGACAGTCCGAAGGAACCACCGGCACGAACCTGAGATGCATACATGGCATCAAGTGCCATTAGTTCATCATGTGTTCCCTGTTCCATTATGTGGCCATCATCAAGAACCACAATTCGGTCTGCATCGCGAATAGTAGATAATCGGTGAGCAATCACAATGGCAGTTCTGCCGTGCAGTGCCGATTCAAGGGCCTCTTGAACTAAAGCTTCGTTCTCGTTGTCGAGATGGCTTGTTGCTTCATCAAGAATCATGATGGCAGGGTTCTTCAGCAGCATTCTCGCAATAGCTACGCGCTGTTTCTCTCCGCCCGAGAATCTGTATCCGCGCTCGCCCACCAAAGTTGAGTACCCGTCTGGCAAGGCGGCAATGGTGTCGTGAATACGTGCCGCCACACATGCAGCAACTATGTCGGCTTGTGTTGCATCGGGTTTCGCGTACCGAAGATTGTCGCCGATTGATTCATGAAACAGATGTGGGTCTTGAGTTACAACACCAATGGCATCGTGCAACGTATCCCCGGTTAAGTCACGCACATCAATGCCGTCTACGCGCACAGCCCCTTGCGTCACGTCATACAAGCGCGGCACAAGTGTTGCAAGCGTGCTCTTGCCAGAACCACTGGAACCAACAATGGCAACCGTCTCTCCGCTTGCAATCTTCAGCGACAGGCCTTTCAATACGTCTACGTCAGGGTCACTGCTGGTTGAGCCAGGTGCTTCTAACGAAGCGACAGATGATTCTGATGCAGGCGGGTATCGAAACACCACATTGTCGAATTCAACTTCACCGCGCGGATCAACCAAGTCAACTGCACCTGGCCGGTCGAAAATTGCAACAGGTGCATCAAGCACTTCAAATACGCGATCAAAAGACACAAAGGCAGTAATCACTTCAATACGCGCATTCGTTAAACCAGTGAGTGGTTGATAAATGCGCTGTACGAATGCTGCCATTGCAACAAGTGTTCCGGCGGAAATTCCACCGGACACCACAAGGTGTGCACCGATGCCATAAATTGCTGCAGCACCCATTGCGCCAACAAGACCAAGTGCTACAAAGAACACACGACTGTAGAGAGCAGCCTTTATTCCCGTATCTCGAACTCCGGCAGCTCGACCAGAGAAAGTTGCGACTTCACGCTCGCGACGTCCGAATAACTTCACAACCATTGCACCAGCAACATTGAAACGCTCGTTCATTTGCGTATTCATCTCAGCATTGATCTCCATCTGCTGACGCGCAATGGACCCTAACTTCTGTCCAACACGTTTTGCAGGAACGATAAACAGTGGCAGAACGATGAGAGATAGCAACGTCAGACGCCACTCAAGTGCAATCATCGCGACCAAAGTTGTTACTAACACCACAACGTTTGAAACAACACTTCCCAAAGTGTTTGTGACTGCGTTTTGTGCGCCAACAACATCGTTGTTGAGGCGACTTGTCAAAGCACCAGTTTGTGTGCGAGTAAAGAATGCGATGGGCATCTGTTCAACTTTGTCGAACAGTGCGACGCGTAGGTCATAGATAAGGCCTTCGCCAATTCGAGAACTTAACCAACGCTGAACAATGGCCAGTCCAGCATCTGCAATTGCTGCAAATACGAGAATGATCGCAAGTGTCGTGATGAGACCGCGATTCTCCTGGGGAATGGCGCGGTCAAGAATCGCCCGAAACAACAACGGTGGCGCAAGGGCCAAAAGAGCAGACACGCAGATAGCCGTGAGAAAGACAATGATGTCTGTGCGATACGGGGTGGCAAAAACCCAAACCCGACGCAGAGATGCCCGCTGAACTTTGGCACCCTTTACCGCAGCACCGTCTCCTGGCAACATCATGTGGGGACCCATACGCACCCTATTGAGGCTACGGGCGTTACTACGCCTAGTGTCATATACGTGATGCGTCGTTGTCTTGCTGTTGGTGCCCTCCTTGTGATGGTCAGTGCATGCTCCTCTGGCTCAAGTTCGTCAGACTCCACTCCTGATACGCGCGCTCCGGTGTCGACCCTTTATGCGCCAGCCGAAGGTGGCACCCTCAAGTGGAAATCCTGCTCAGGCGATTCTCTTGATCCTTTGCAATGTGCTCGTTTGAGCGTGCCATTTGACTACAACAACCCTTCGAAAGGTTCGTTCTCACTCAAACTGGTCAAGCACCCCGCAAAAATCCGCACGAAACGAGTCGGCTCGATGCTCGTCAACCCAGGTGGGCCTGGCTTCGGTGGAACCGACCTGCCAGAAAATGCCGAATCGTATTTCAGCACCACTCTTATTGACACCTTCGACATCATCGGGTGGGACCCACGCGGAACAGGAGAATCAACGCCAGCAGTTGATTGTGTTGACAACTACGACAAATACTTCACTGATGATCCAACTCCAGAAACCGAAGCTGAGCATCAAGTTCTGATTGACGTCTCAAAAGCGTTCAATGCAGAGTGCGAAAAGCGAAGTGGAGAAATTCTTCCCTACATTTCTACTAACGCAACCGCTCGTGACATGGACACGATTCGCGCTGCACTCGGGGAAGAGAAGATCACATTTTTCGGCTTTTCATACGGCAGCGAACTAGGCGCCACATGGGCCACCATGTTTCCAAGCACCGTCCGTGCAGCAGTTCTTGATGGCGCAACTGACCCAACGTCGAACTACATGCAAGGCGGCCTTGATCAAGCAAAGGGATTCGAAACTGAATTCACAAAATTCCTTGCGCAATGTTCCGCAAACAAGAAGTGTCCGTTTTATAACAACGGTGACGCAGAGGGCGCGTTTGACAAATTAATCAAAGAGTTAGATGAACGTCCACTCGTTGTCTCAAAGAGTCGCGCTTCGGTAAACCAAGCGATTGCGTACACAGCAGTTTCACAAGCCATGTACTCATCAACAATGTGGCCAGAACTTGAAGTTGCACTGAGGGATGCGCAAGAAGGCGACGGAGCCGGACTGATGTCTCTTTTTGATTCGTATTACCGACGCACACCAGATGGGAAATACGGGAACGAACTAGAAGCGTTTAATGCCATCATGTGTCTTGATGACCCAGGTCCAAAGACAGTTGAAGAAACTGATTCATACATTCCGAAATTCTTAGAAGTCGCACCTCGACTAGGTATCAGTTTCACCGGCGGCTACACATGTGTCTTTTGGCCAGCCAAAAAAGACCAACGAATTGAAATCACTGGTAAGGGCGCTGGCCCCATCATGGTTGTGGGCACAACAGGTGATGCCGCTACCCCACTTGCAAGTTCACAAAAGATGGCATCTACTCTTGAAGATGGTCGCCTCATCGTCGTATCCGAAGATCGCCACACTGGGTACGGCGCGAACGATTGTGTCGTCTCGGCAGTTGATAAATACTTGATCACAACGAAAGTTTCCTTCGCTGAAAAAGCCTGCTGACGAATCATCGTTAGCACTGTCGTAATGGAGGAAGGAGGGGGATTTGAACCCCCGGAGAGTTACCCCTCAATGGTTTTCGAAACCATCCCATTCGGCCGCTCTGGCACCCTTCCGCGCCTCAACGATATCGGTGCGAATGGCCATGCCCACTTGAGAAACTATGCCAACTGATTCGCTTTATTCGGCTGGAAGATTGATACTGCCGCTGCCGCTAGTGCGAAACAAATTGCCACTTTCCAACCATTACGGAATCCTTCGATTCCTTCAGTCTGTGATTGCACTGTTACGACTAAAGCAACACCAACAGCTGCACCCACTTGACGGAAGGTGTTGTTAATTGCGCTACCCACCGCGAATCGATTCTGTGGCAAACGCATAATCGTGCACGCAGACAACGCAGGGAACGTTGCGCCAAGTCCAATTCCTAAGAAGAACATGATGGGCAGGAATGGAAACCAGGGAGTTGGGTTTGTATGCAAGAACAATGCAGAGGCCATTACGGTGCTTGCCATGATCATTGGTCCTGCAATTAATAATCGCCTGTAACCAATTGAAGCCATTTTGCGACCAACAATCATGGACGTGATTGCAACAACGATTGGCGAAAGAACAGAGAACCAGCCAGCTTTTGTTGCACTGAACTCCCAGATAGTGCGCTGAAACAAAACGTTGTTCAAAATGTTTCCACTGAACGCGGCGCCGTAAAGAAAAGTGGAGATATTCGCCAAGGTGAATGTTCGTTCTTTGAACAACTCTCCCGGCAACAACGGATCACTGTGATGTACAGACCGCCATGCAACGAATAATCCGAATGCTAAGGCAATTGCGAACAGTCCCAGCACAGAGGAATCTCCCCATCCGAGAGTTTCTGAACGCGAGATTCCCCACACCAAGGCTGCAACTGCAACGGTGAACACAACCGCGGCAAGAATGTCTGGCCGTGAACCTTTCATTCGTGGTGATTCAGATGTCACACGCCATGCAAGAACCAGCGTGATGAAACAAATGGGAACGTTGATCCAGAATGCAGAACGCCAACCGAACGTAGAAACAAAGAATGCCCCGAGAGTTGGACCAGAGGCAACGCCAAGTGCGCCAATTGAACCGACCCAGGCCATTACTTGTCCACGCTTTTCTGGCGGAAACACGCCGAGCAATAATCCGGTGGACGCTGGCACCATCATTGCCCCACCAAGTCCCTGCACGGCCCGACCAGCAATCAGTAGTCCCATGGTTGACGCAATTGCGCAAATGAATGACCCGATAAGAAAGAACCATGTGCCGATCAGGAAGAAACGTTTGCGACCGATTTGATCTGCGAGTCGCCCAGACACGACTAGTAATGACCCAAACAGAATGGAATATGCGGTGACGACCCACGCAATAGTGGATGCAGAATCTTTCGGAAAGCTTTCCTGAATTTCAAAGAACGCAACATTCACGATGGACATATCCAATGTTGAGATGTAGCTAGCGATGGCACACACTGTGAATGTTGCCCACGGACTGAAAACTTTGGTAGTTGGCGTCTCAATAATTGACATGAATTCCCCCCGGACCACGCACGCTTTTCAGCGAATAACCAACGGTACTACAGCGGATATTTCTCCAATTAGTCGCGCTTGCCACAGCGAGCATGTGAATCGTTAGTCTTACCGCCGTGACGCAGGACGATTCAGATACATCGGGGACTACTCCCACGCGTCGCAAACGTTCAGACGGTCTGCGAACTATTGAACGAGTGTTGAAGGCAGCCGAAGCTGAAATGGCTGAATTCGGTTTCGTAAAATTCAACTTGGATCGTGTGATGGAGAAGTCTGGTGTTGCACGCAGTTCGGTGTATCACCACTTCGGTGGCCGTGATGGCGTAATCGCCGCGTTAGAGACAAGCAGCACTATGCGTTCTCTCGAACGTGAAACTGCAGAGTTCGAAACGTTTCTTGACACATTGACTTCTGGTGAACAAGCCTTCGAGTTAATTGAACTTGGTGTGCGATCTTTCAGATCTTCAGATAACAGAAGTATGCGCCAACGAAGAATTTCTTCTCTTGCGGCAGCACATAACTCTGCAGCAATTAGAGAGGTACTTGCCAACGACCAGCAGTCCGGCTCAGAGGCAGTAGCTCGGATTATCGAAAAAGCCCGAGATAACGGATTGTGTAATCCAATCGAGCCAATCCTGGGTGTCGCTTATGTCATCCAATCAATGCTGGTTGGCCGAATCCTTGTTGACATCTCTGAAGACCCTGACCTTGACACTCAATGGGAAGACGCCGCAATTGCGACTCTGCGCCAAATCCTGAGACCTACCTAGGCGAACAGGCAGCCAACATTTTCTCTGAATAGTTCTACGAACGTTTAGAGGCGAAGAACTCTTTCAGCAATGCTGCTGATTCTTCTGCAAGCAGACCGTGTTCCACTGGTGGGTTGTGACCAAGGCGTGGATCGCTCATCACGTTATACAAACTTGCTGTCGCGCCAGCTTCAAAATTGGCAGCTCCGTAGACAAGTCGGCCAATGCGAGATGACTGCGCAGCACCTGCACACATGACACAAGGTTCCAACGTGACAACAAGTGTGCATTCGTCTAAACGCCAACTGCCAAGTTTCTGACTTGCATCGCGTAATGCCAACACTTCTGCATGAGCAGTTGGGTCGTTTGCAAATTCTCGTTCGTTGTGACGACGGGCAATTATTTCACCGTTGTGAAGAACCACAGCACCCACGGGCACGTCACCGTGTGCGAAGGCAAGGCGTGCTTCATCAAGGGCAACCTGCATGGCTTCAAGATGAATGTTCGACTGATTTGTCATGGCGGAAGAGGTGGGATTCGAACCCACGGAAGCTTTCACTTCACACGCTTTCCAAGCGTGCCGGTTCGGCCGCTCTCGCACTCTTCCAGGTGGCTGTATTGCTACAACTACGGGTTGTCAGGCTAACTGTCTTGTACGCTGGAACCCTCAACGACTTCGGGTTCGCCCGTGGGTGGTGAGGTGGCGGTCGGGCCCTGTGCGACGATCGCCCGTAAACCAGGTCAGGTCCTGACGGAAGCAGCCTCCACGCGGGAACGATCGTGCGCCGCAGATCGCCTGGCCGTCACTTCACTATCCACGGACTAGCCGGAATAAACACGTAAGGGTCAACATGTCAAAAAACAAATGGATCGCTCCAGTCGCAATTGTCTCTGGAATTCTTCTTCTCATCATCCTGATTCTCACTAGCTCATACAACGGTCTTGTTGATCGTGAACTCAAGGTTGACCAATCGGTCGCTGACCTTGACGTGCAGTTGCAGCGTCGCTTTGACCTGATTCCAAATCTTGTGAAATCAGTCGAGGGCGCTCTTGAACAAGAACGCGAAATCATTGGAAAAGTCACTGAAGCTCGCACAAAGTACGCAAGTGCAGCCTCTGGCAATGACCGCGTTGCCGCTGCTGGTGAACTTGAAGGCGCGTTGTCGCGCTTGCTTGTCGTCGTTGAGAGCTACCCACAGGTTGCCAGTTTGCAAAACGTCCGTGACTTGCAAGTGCAATTAGAAGGTACTGAAAACCGAGTGGCACAGGCACGTCGTTCATACAACGAAACAGTTACTGATTTCAATCGTGCTGTTCGACGTTTCCCACGTTCAATCGTTGCTGCAATATTCGGATTTGAAAAGCGAACCTTGTTTGAAGCAGCCGCAGGTGCAGACGTAGCCCCAACTGTGGATCTCAACCCAGGTGGCTAAGAAATACCTCTTCGCATTCGCACTGTTTGGCGTCATCCTTATTGGGTGTACGTCTTCGGCTGCCTCACTACCTGAATTCACTGCGCCAGTTGTCGACTCAATTGGGAGAGTTTCTGCGGAAGTGGAAACACAAATCAACAGCGAGTTGATTTCGTTTCAGCAATCCGGTGGTCCGCAAATTGCAGTTGCAGTTGTCGACTCCACTGGTAACGCATCTCCCGAGAACTACTCAATTGATCTTGCACGCTCGTGGGGCATTGGTGACAAAGAAAAAGACAACGGTGTTCTCCTTTTGATTGCACTCGAAGATCGCACCTTGCGAATTGAAGTCGGTAGCGGAGTTGAAGGTGAACTCACAGATGTCACAGCAGGAAGAATTGTTGACTCAGTCATGCTTCCTCGTTTGCGCGCAAACGATGTTGACGGTGCAGTGCGTGATGGTGCACGTGCAGTGATGCAGGTGTGGCGTGGAGAAAACGCTGTCCCTGAACCGACAGTGCCAAGCAACACCGTGGCTGAGCCAACACAGCAGCAATCTATTTTCAGCATCATTTTGTTCTTCGGAATCATGTTTGTGTTCATCACACTTGCGGCGGCCGGGAAGAGGCGTGGCGGAAGCATGCTCGGACCCTTTGGTGCGGGAACTATTTATGGCGGAGGATTCGGCGGGCACCGCGGCGGATTCGGTGGCGGGTTTGGTGGTTTCGGTGGTGGAGGCGGCGGTGGTTTCAGCGGCGGCGGAGCAGGCGGGAGTTGGTAATGGCTCAATGGTGGAAAGACAATGCTCAACAGATTGCAGATGCAATTGATGCGGCCGAGCGCACTAGCGGTCACCAGATTTTGGTACGTGTTGGACCACTTGGTCGACACCCCGCTCGAGTAGCCGACAAGATCGCAACTCGTTATCCACAAGCCTCGCTTGTGTTCTGCGTTGACCCTCAACGTCGCGTCTTTGAAGTCCGTTGGTCGCACTCATTGCAACTTGACCCGACCCAGGCAACGGCCTCGGTACAAGAACACCTTCGGGCTCATGACCTACCATGCGCCATCACTGCGCTGGCGGCCCTGCTACCTCACCAGGAAGAGGGCGACGAACTCCCTGACATCATTGAGGAAACTGACTAACAACGAGCGGTGGCCTTCAGGGTGTCCTAAGGAACTTATCCACACCCTAAGATACTTAGGTGTTGAAAACCTTCAGTTCCCGTTCGCCCAAGGCAGTTGCCTCCACCTTTCTAGCTACTGGCCTTTTTGCGGTTGCCCTCGCCGTGCCCAACCCAATCACCGGCACCCCCGAGGCGAAAGCTGCAGGTGAACCGACTTTCGGTACGACCTTTCAGCCATATGTTCCGGTGGACGGAAAATCCGTCAAACTGCAACGATCAAACAATCAATCATTCGACCTGTCCGACAATGCGCCTGATCCAGCTCGATTCACAGTGATGGTTGGTACATCTCCAAATGCAGTAGCGAATCCGGTTACATCAGTTGCCGTAGAAAGCGGTTGGATATTAAAGATGAATGTCACAAATGGAATTACGAAGGGCGCGGTTGTCACAGTTTCATACTCGGCAGCCGGTGACACACCCAACAAGATAAAAACAATATCCAACGTCGCAGCATTGGATTTCGGACCGCTCACCGCTACGAACAACATATCCACCTTTGTGCAAACGGTGCCGAATGCGCCAGGCGTGTCAACTGTTCTTGCAGGTGAAGAAAATGCAACAATCACCGTCACTCCTCCAAACAGTGGACCAGCTCCAACTTCATATGAAGTCACCTCATCACCAGATGGCAAAACATGCACAGTCGACGGCCCATCAGGATCATGCACCATCACTGGCCTCACAGCAGGCGTTGCATACACATTCACAACAGTTGCAAAGACTGCATCCGGAAGTTCTCCCGCAGGTTTAGCTTCAGCTTCAACAACAGTGCTCGCAAAAACAGCACCGAACACTCCGGGAGTTCCAACTGTTGCCGCAGGTGAAGAAAGCGCGACAATCACTGTGACCGCACCAACAAGCGGCCTAACACCAACCTCCTACGAAGTCACAGCAACACCAGGCGGAAAAACATGCACAGTTGCCGGCGCATCAGGATCATGCACCATTAGTGGTTTAACAGCAGGTACTGCATACACATTTACAACCATCGCAAAAGTAAGCACTGGAAATTCCACAGCAAGTACGGCATCTGCATCAACAACTGTTCTTGCAAAGACAACAATAACGACAACGGCAACAACAGTGCCGGCCTCGACAGCAACGACAATCCCACTGACAACTATTCCAGCTGGTTACACACCATCATGGGATAAGGAACCACTGACAGATTCCGAAACAGATGCAAACACTGTTGGCTACTTTCCTGCAGTATCTCCTGGAGTCATCATCATCACCGATGAAATGGGTTTCACCCTCGACAAGAAAAATGGCATCAAGCCAAAGATTCGTATGAAGAATTATGCGGGCAAGATCAAGATGTCTATTTCTGCGTCATACAAAGTTGGTGCGAAAACAAAGAAATACAAGTGCACGTTTGCTCCTTTTGGAACTACAAAGAAAATAAAGACATCTAAATGGCGTTGGTACACACCAAAGAAGGCATGCATTCTGCCTGCGCCACTTGTTGCTGCCGTCCGTGCGAACACGGCAACACTTTCTGCATCGGGCAAGTGGTCACGTCAATGGCTGACAACGTCGAAGAAGGCTCGCCCAGACAAAACCAAGATCAAGGCGCGTACTTTGAAGTACACGATGAAAGCAAAACCAGCAGCAGTTAAATAGTCAACTGCAGCAGCCGCCCTTCTGTGAAGCAGCGGCGGACGGCCCCTGTCCGGCACTCACCTAAAGGGTGCTCTAAGTAACTTATTCATACCCTAAGATGCTTAGGTGTTGAAAACCTTCATTTCCCGATCCGCTTTAGCCCTTGTTGGCGCCCTCATCGCCACCATGGTGGCGATTGCACCATTGCCACTGTCCACCGAAACAGCAAGCGCAGCCACGTTCCCAACCACAACAGCCAACTATCAGAATGGTGACATCTCTTGGATTTGTGCCTGCAGTGTGGACTCGACCAAGCCACCAGCACTATCAAACTTCGATGTGAAGGTTGATGGAGTTTCGAATCCAGCCACTGCACTCAGAATATTTGGGGGGGCCATTATGGATCTCACTCTTACAACCACTGTCTACAGTGGTTCGGTAATCACTTTCACGTACAACGCACCTGCAATTGACAACACAAACCCACCCTCGAATAATGCATTTCAAAAAGCAAATGGTGAAGACTACGCCTCCTTCACTTTGACAGTTACAAACCTGGCGCCATCCCGCCCTGAACCAAATGCCCCAGGAGTTCCAACAGTTGTCGCTGGTGAAGAAAGCGCAACCATCACAGTGACTGCGCCAACAAGCGGACGAACACCTACGTCATACGAAGTCACAGCGTCACCAGGTGGCGCAAAATGCACAGTCGACGGCGCTTCAGGATCATGCACCATCACTGGCCTAACCGCAGGCACCGCGTACACATTCACGACTATCGCCAAGAGATCCACATACAGTTCCGCAGCAAGTGCTCCGTCAGCGTCAACAACTGTTCTTGCAAAAACAAAACCAAATACTCCGGGAGTTCCCACAGTTGTCGCTGGAGAAGAAAGCGCAACAATAACTGTTACTGCACCAACCGGTGGTCTAACCCCTACCTCATACGAAGTAACCGCAACTCCAGGTGACGCAAAATGCACAGTCACTGGTGCTTCAGGATCATGCACCATCACTGGCCTAACCGCAGGCACTGCATACACATTTACGACTATCGCAAAAGTAAGCACTGGTGATTCCAGTGCAAGTACTGCGTCGGCCTCTGTCACAGCTCTTACAAAGACGGTAACGACAACGACAACAACAACGACTATTCCTGCCGGTTACACGCCTTCATGGGATAAAGAACCACTGACAGATTCCGAAACAGATGCAAACACGGTTGGCTTCTTTCCTGCAGTATCTCCTGGAGTCATCATCATCACCGATGAAATGGGTTTCACGCTTGACAAGAAGAACGGCATCAAGCCAAAGATTCGAATGAAGAATTACGCAGGCAAGATCAAGATGTCTATTTCTGCGTCATACAAAGTTGGTGCAAAGACCAAGAAATACAAGTGCACATTTGCTCCTTTTGGAACTACAAAGAAGATCAAGACTGCAAAGTGGCGTTGGTACACACCAAAGAAGGCATGTATTTTGCCAGCCCCGCTTGTCGCTGCCGTTCGTGCAAACACAGCAACACTGTCCGCTTCAGGTAAGTGGTCACGTCAATGGCTGACAACGTCGAAGAAGGCTCGCCCAGACAAAACCAAAATCAAGCCGCGTACTTTGAGGTACACGATGAAAGCTAAACCAGCAGCTGTTAAGTAATTAGCTACGGCGACCGACCATGGCGCGCTCTGTGCGTTCCACTAGGTCGGTCATGTTCAGTTGTTTTGCGATTGCGCCTAAATCTTTTGTAGGTCCGCGCCATTCCCAGTCGTCTACCGAACCAAGTGGCACATCGTCGGAAACATCGGTAACAACTGTGGCAACTTGCTTGAACAGTTCAGCCATTGGGCGTTGGTCGCGCAATGTTGCCGCAAGCTTTGCTGCGCCACGCACAACAACTCCATCAGTTGCCCATTGCGCTTCGCTGTCTGGAATGTCACCGATGTGTAAGTAACGCGACAACACAGACGTTGCGCTCTTTGCTCCCCACCCTGGCAAACCGGGGAAGCCATCTGCAGTGTCGCCGACAAGACCGAGCCAGTCAGCGATGCTTGCAGGACCAACACCAAACTTTTCGATGATTGCAGTCTCATTGACAATGAGATCATTGCGGCGGTCGTATTGCACCACGCGATTGCCGACTACACACTGACCAAGATCTTTATCGGGCGTAATCATCTGCACCTGATCAACGCGGTCATCTAACGACGCAATCAATGCACCTGCAGCGAGACCATCGTCTGCTTCGTACTTCACCATTGGCCACACCGGAACACCGAGTGCGCGCAATGCATCTTCCATAAGGGGAATCTGCTCGAGGATTTCAACTTCCATTCCGTCAGAGGTTTTGTAACCCTCATACATTTGGTTGCGGAAACTTTCAATCACATGATCAACGGCAACTGTGACATGAGTTGCACCACCAACGAGCAACTGCAAAGTAGATGTGACAACCCCACGAGTTGCAGACAATGGTGGTGGACTGCTGTGACGAACGGCCTGGCCAAAGTGTTGGCGGTAGAGCTCGTAGGTTCCGTCGATGAGATGAACAATCATGGTTCTTCAGTATCGCAGGCTTGGTTGTCGTTGCCGTCAAAACCCAATACCATTGCCGATATGGGAAATGGTTGCGTACGCAACTATCTCCCACTGATCCGAAAGGTCCATATATGCCTGCAGTTACCGCCGATACCCTCACGCTTCCCCGCATTGAAGCGCCAACCGTTCTTGCCCAAGATCGTCCGCTCATTTCACTCACCACTGCCCCGAGCGGTTTCGAAGGCGAAGGATTTCCTGTGCGTCGTGCATTCGCTGGTATTCCGAAAGAAGTACTTGATCCGTTCATCATGATGGACCAAATGGGTTCAGTTGATTACCCGCCGTATGAAGCGCGCGGAACTGATTGGCACCCACATCGTGGTTTTGAAACAGTCACGTACATCATGGATGGCGCATTCATTCACCAAGACTCACACGGTGGTGGCGGAATCATCAAAGATGGCTCGACACAGTGGATGACTGCTGGTGGTGGCATCTTGCACATTGAAACTCCGCCAGAACAATTAGTGATTAGCGGAGGCCTCTTTCACGGATTGCAATTGTGGGTGAACTTGCCTGCAGCGCAGAAAATGGTTTCACCGGCGTACCAGAACCTTGATGCAGATCAAGTGAAGTTGTTTACGACTCCCGATGCCGGAACATTGGTTCGACTTATTGCTGGCGACATTGCTGGCATACAAGGGCCAGGTTCGACGCGCACGCCAATTGTTATGGCACACGCGACAATTCTTCCAGGCTCACAAATGGTGCTTCCATGGAATCCTGCCTTCAACGCCCTTGCGCACGTGGTGAAAGGTTCTGGCTTTGTGGGTATTGATCGCCATGCATTCACTGTTGGGCAAACAGCTGTGTTTGGTACTGGCGATTCCATTACGTTGGCGGCGTCGCCACATGAAGCACTTGATGTGATTCTGCTAGGTGGTCAACCAATTGGCGAGCCGGTGGAACAATATGGTCCATTCGTAATGAACACGCGTGCAGAACTGCAGCAAGCTATGGATGATTACCAACGCGGACGTTTGGGCACAGTGCCTTCTGGTGGCGTGCAGCCGTATCGCGGCCCGCGCAAGTAATTAACTGACTTGAGTCAGTCCACCATCGACAACAAAAATTTGTCCGGTGACGTACTTGTTACGCACTAATGCAAGAACAGCTTCTGCGCAATCGTCTGGCGTAGCTGAACGCTTCAGCGGTGCCATTGCAGCAACGCCTGCATGTTGATTTGCCCAATCTTTGGTCCATGGTGTTTCCACTAACCCAGGGGCAACTGCATTGTGACGAACTGGACCGTGGCTCTTTGCCATGAGGCGCGTCATTTGGTTCAGAGCGGCTTTTGTCATTGAATAGGCGATGGAAGAACCCATGGGGCGAACACCAGCAACTGAAGTGATGTTGACAACATTGCCGTCTTCAGACTTAAGCAAATGTGGCATTGCCATTTTTGTAAGTTGCCATGTACCGAATACGTTCACTTCAAATGTGCGCTCGAAGATTTCGTCAGTGAGTGCTTCAAGGTCTGCGTGTGGAACCAATGTGGTCCAGCCCGCATTGTTTACAAGAAGATCCAACTTGCCAAACTTTGCAATGGTGCCATTGATGAGATTCTCGCACTGAGCTTTGTCACTGATGTCGGCTTGTATGTAAATGGCGCCATTCGGAAGTGATGCTGCCAGTTTCTCCCCTGCCTCAACAGAACTTGCAGAGTTCACAACAACATGGGCGCCTAATTCGGCGAGGCGTTGTGCGGTGCGTTCACCGATGCCACTTGATGAACCGGTGACAATTGCAACCATTCCTGATAATTCCGACATGTGAAACCCCTTACGTGTGTGAAGTCATCGTAGAACAGCGATGAGTGTTCCGACGATGAGAAACGGGCCGAATGCGAAATGCGTGTTCCTGTTTGCCTTTCGTGTCACCAGCAACGCCACTGCAAAGAAGCCACCGACCAAAAAAGATGCGAAGAGGCCGACCAATATGGCTTCGTAGGAAAGCCAGCCGAGATAGAAACCAAGTAAGCCACCAAGGCCAACATCGCCACCACCCAAGTCACCGCGCGACAAGACCTCAAGAACGCGCAACATGCACCACATGGCAATGCCACCGACGAACATGCCTGCGATGGAACCTGTGTCGTCAAAAAACGCTGACAGGACAAGTAGTGGCATTGCTACTGCGATGGTGCGGTACACAATGCGCCGAGGAAGTAGGTGCGTATCTATGTCTATGAGAGACAACCACATGCCAGCGCCTACCAACACTCCGTAGGTCAAGACCGTTACGTCGTGTTCGAATTGCTGAGCGAGCAAAAAATACAAGGCTGCATTTACTGCGATCACTATCGGAGTTGCAATGTTTCCGTTCGTGAAGTGCGATTCCCCGAATGTTTCACCGGCTATCCGAAATCGAGCAATGTCAGTACGTGCGCGTGTAATTGCTTTGTAGCCGCTGGCGGCGCCTATGAGTGTAAAAACAATGTCACGCATGTGACATGTCTACAACTATTCCTGAACGAGCTCGATCAGTGTTCCGAAGCTGCCCTTTGGGTGAATGAATGCAACGGTTGTACCACGGCTAC
>Ga0208227_1000130_pt1 | contig 19044 bp, 14 predicted proteins | sample LakMenEpi13Jun11_FD_150692 | JGI IMG/M metagenome (GOLD analysis project Ga0208227, IMG submission 150692) | Freshwater microbial communities from Lake Mendota, WI - 13JUN2011 deep hole epilimnion (SPAdes) | ecosystem: Environmental > Aquatic > Freshwater > Lake > Epilimnion/Euphotic zone ...
TTCCGATTCGGAATCATCGGAAATCGTTTGCTGGCCAAGTCGAATGGTTGCTTCATAGGTTTTGTCGGCACCGACCAAAAATGTAAGTAGTTTGGTTCCAGATTCAATGCCAAGAACTAATAGCCCAGTTGCTAGTGGATCAAGAGTTCCAGCGTGGCCGACTTTTTTAGTCCCAACCGCCTTGCGCACTTTTGCAACAACATCATGGCTGGTCCAGCTAGTTGGTTTATCAATCAAAACCAAACCTGGGGTTGCCAAGATTAGTCCTGATCTTCTTGGATCTTTGGTTCCTTGTAAGGGTTTAGCTCCCCCGCATAGTTTGCTGAAGCTGCAATCTTGGCAACCTGAGCATCTCTGGCTCTGGCTTCTGCAAGTAGATCGTTTAGGTGAGCAGCATTTTCAGGGAGTTCATCGGCAATGAATTCGAGAGTTGGTGTCAGGCGAATAGAGAGGTTATGCCCAACGTCCCCACGGATACGACCGGCGTTTCTTTTGATGATCTCGTTTGATCTGGCGCGGTCCTCGTCGGAGCCGTACACGGTGTAAAAGATCTGTGCATGCTGTAAATCTGGAGTCACTTTTACTTCGGTGAGTGTGACAAAACCCAGATCTGGGTCTTTCACGGTTTTCTCCAAAGACTCTGCCACCAAAACCTTGATACGTTCGGCGAGCTTGCGAGCGCGAGCTACATCGACCATTTCTAGACCCTAGGCTTCTCACGCATCTCGAAGGTTTCAATGATGTCCTCGAGTTGCAAGTCGTTGAATCCAGCAAGACCAATTCCACACTCGAAGTCGGTCTTGACTTCGCTCGCGTCGTCCTTGAATCTCTTGAGCGATTCGACCTTGACGTTGTCGATAATGACCTCGCCGCCACGAAGCACCCTGGCCAGAGCATTTCTCTTGATTGATCCAGATCGAACAATCGATCCAGCGATTGTTCCCACCTTGGAGGACTTGAATAGTTCGCGAACTTCAGCTGTTCCGAGCTGAACCTCTTCGTATTCAGGCTTGAGCATGCCCTTGAGGGACTTCTCAATGTCTTCTAGAGCTGCGTAAATCACCGAGTAGAAACGGATGTCAACACCCTCACGGTCGGCTCTTTCCTTCGCCTTGTTATCAGGGCGAACGTTAAATCCGATGATGATTGCATTATCAACAGTTGCTAGGTTCACATCAGACTCGGTAACAGCACCGACACCGCGGTGAATAATACGAAGCTGAACGGAATCGTCGATCTCGATCTTGAGTAGCGAGTCTTCCAAGGCCTCAACGGCACCGGAAACATCTCCCTTGATAACCAAGTTGAGCGATTCGACCTTGCCGTCTTCAAGCGCCTTGCTGAAGTCTTCGAGGCTGACGCGCTTTCTAGTCTTGGCAAGCAGTGCGTTTCTATCTGCTGCTTCACGCTTTTCGGCAATTTGTCTTGCCTGGCGCTCATCTTCGGTAACAACAAAGGTGTCACCTGCGCGAGGAACACTTTGTAGACCTAGTACCTGAACCGGTCTAGAAGGTGTGGCTTGCTCTACTGCTTCGCCGTCTTCGTTGAACATCGCGCGAACACGACCGTGAGCACTTCCCGCAACAATGGAGTCACCAACGCTCAAAGTTCCCGACTGAATTAGTACTGTTGCAACCGCTCCACGGCCCTTGTCCAGGTTTGCTTCGATAGCAACACCGCGAGCGTCCTTGTTTGGGTTCGCGCGCATATCAAGTGCTGCGTCTGCAGTAAGAAGCACTGCGTCCAACAGTTCAGTGAGCCCCTGCTTCTTCAAAGCAGACACTGGTACGAACATGACGTCACCGCCATACTCTTCAGCAACCAAATTGAACTCGGTTAGCTGCTGCTTAACCTTGTCTGGGTTCGCACCCTCTTTATCAATCTTGTTTATAGCAACCACAATTGGCACCCCTGCGGACTGGGCGTGATTTAGTGCCTCAATGGTTTGCGGCATAACGCCATCGTCAGCTGCAACAACCAAGATTGCGATGTCAGTTACCTGAGCACCACGAGCTCGCATAGCTGTGAAGGCCTCGTGACCTGGGGTGTCAATAAAGGTAATGGCGCGATCGATACCCTCATGGGTGGTGTGGACCTGGTAGGCACCGATGTGCTGAGTAATTCCGCCAGCCTCACCAGCTTGGACGTTGGCGTTACGAATTGAGTCCAGCAGTGCAGTCTTTCCGTGGTCAACGTGACCCATAACGGTAACTACCGGTGGGCGACTAACAAGATCTGCTTCTTCATCGTCGTAATCAGCCGAAACATCCAGACCAAAGCCCTCAAATAGCTCGCGCTCTTCGTCTTCTGGAGAAACAACCTCAATCTTGTAACCAAGCTCATCTCCAAGAATCTGGAAAGTTTCTTCATCAAGCGACGCGGTAGCTGTTGCCATCTGACCAAGTGCAAATAGCACTGTGATTAGCTGACCGGCATTGGCATCAATCTTGTCGGCAAAGTCCTGAATCGAAGCTCCGCGGCGCAATCTGATTACTGTTGTGCCATCTCCTCTTGGAACAACTGCTCCACCAAGACTTGGAATGCTTCTTTGTTCGAATTCTTCTCTCTTAGCGCGCTTTGATTTTCTGGCCTTAGATTGACCTCTTGCGCCACCTTTACCAAAAGCACCAGCTGTTCCGCCGCCAACACCGCGACCTCTTCCACCCGCTGAAGGACGACCTGGGAAACCTCCCGGTGCACCGCCACCCAATCCAGGTTTCGCAGCACCAAATCCTGGACGTGCGCCTCCGGCACCACCTGGTCTTGAACTACCTGGTCTGAACTCGCCGCCTTCTGGTCTAGATCCAGGTCGAGCTGCGCCAGGTCGCGCTGTCCCGGGTCTTGCCATACCTTGTGAGGCATTGAATGGATTGTTTCCAGGTCTTGTCATTGGACGAGGAATTCCCATTCCCTGACTGGATGCAAATGGGTTATTTCCAGGTCTTGGAATACCCGGAGTGGTTGGAGAAACTTTTGGCTCTTTCGGAGCGTCTGTAATTGAACTTGGAGCAAGACGAGAAGTTTTTGGCTTTACTTCTTTTGTGGGTTCAGCGGGAGCAACTGTCTCTTCTGCAGCTGGAGCATCAGCTTTTGCTTTTGGAGCGGCTTTGGGTTTGGCCACTTTTTTCTCTTTAGGCTTGGCGTCAGGAAACGCAGCGCGCAGCTTCTTAGCCACTGGGGGTGCGATTGTTGAAGATCCAGATTTGACGTATTCGCCAAGTTCTTCTAATTTGGCCAAAGCCACCTTGGTGTCAATGCCAAGTTCTTTAGCTACGTCGTAAACACGTGGTAGCGCCACTTACTTCTCCTGTCTGGGCCTTCCCAAACAGGGCAGGCCATTAAAGCTGTTGGATACTCATTTCGAGCTACTCATTTATTTGCCAACATCTTTTCTACCTGTTCTAGTTGTTTCACTTCACAAACCAGAAATTCGGACTTTTAGGTCCAAAACTCTTATTGATTCTTTCCCTATTCTAGCCCCAAAGGGCTAAAGCGCTCTAGTCGCCTTCGAGAATACTGTCGGGCTGAATATCAATCTTGGCCCCGGTCAACTTGGCAGCCAAGCGGGCATTTTGACCCTCTTTACCGATAGCGAGCGAGAGCTGGAAATCGGGCACCAAAACCCGCACCTGGCGCTCTTCGGCATTGATCATGTAAGCACTCGATGCCTTGGCTGGGGACAAAGCCTGGGTGACAAACTCCGTCAAATCCTCGGAATAGTCCACGATGTCGATCTTCTCGTCGTTTAGCTCAGACTGGACTGCCCTTACCCGCTGGCCAAGTTCTCCAATGCAGGCTCCTTTGGCATTAATGGCGGGGTCCTTGGCTCGAACGGCAATCTTGGTGCGGTGCCCTGCTTCTCTGGCAACCGAAACAATCTCCACTACACCCTCAGCAATTTCTGGAACCTCAAGTGCAAATAGTTTTCTAACCAAACCCGGATGGGTTCTAGAAACAGTAACCTGAGGGCCCTTGGTGCCCTTGGAAACGCTGGTTACGTAAACACGAATTCTTTTGCCGTGGGTATATTCCTCACCGGGAACTTGCTCTTCTGGGGGCATGATGGCCTCAATCGAGCCAAGGTCAACATAAACCATGTATTGGCGCTGACCTTGCTGGATTGTTCCGGCGACGATGTCTCCGTCTTTGCCCTTGAATTCACCGAAGACACCTTCGTCGTTGATTTCCCGCAATCTGGTGGCAATTACCTGCTTGGCAGCCCCCGCGGCAATTCGACCAAAGTTATCTGGGGTGGCTTCGGTTTCTCCAGTTTGATTACCTTCTTCATCGAGCACGGCAGTGAAGATAAGAACGTGGCCGGTTTGTTGATCCAGGTGGGCGCGGGCTTTATCGGTATTGCCGATGTTGCGGTGGTAGGCGGCCAGCACGGCGGCTTCAATAATCTCAACGAGCTCCTTGAAAGGAATCTCATTTTCGCGCTCAATGTTTTTTAGAACACTTAGGTCGATGTCCACTTGCAACACCTCCAAAAGTTCTTATTTGACTGCAGACAAAACAGAGTCTAGCTTGATAGCCGCTCTTTCCCCAGTCCTTCTGTTCCACAGTTCAACTTCGCCAGTTTCAAGACCCTTACCAACAATCACCACAGTTGGAATTCCGATCAACTCAGCATCCGAGAACTTAACTCCAGGAGAGACCTTGGCTCGATCATCCAACAAAACTGTCTTTCCGGTGCTCTCAATTTCAGCAGCTAGCTTCTCCGCTGCTTGATAAACCGCATCGTCTTTACCGGCTGCAACCACGTGCACATCAGCAGGGGTTACCGATTGAGGCCAGATAAGACCCTTGTCATCGTTATTGGCCTCTGCCAAAACTGCAACCAAGCGCGTCACGCCGATTCCGTAGGAGCCCATCGTGACTGTCACAAGCTTCCCGTTTTCGTCCAACACTTTTAGGTCAAGGGCTTCGGCGTACTTTCTACCCAGCTGGAAAACGTGACCAATTTCGATACCTCTTGCCAGCTCCAGTTCCCCAGAACCATCGGGGGCTAAATCACCCGCACGAACCTCCGCGATGTCAGCAATTCCATCAGATGTAAAGTCGCGACCCATAACCAAACCAAAAACATGCTTCTCGTTTTCGTTCGCTCCAGTTACCCAAGAACTTCCTTTAACTACCCTTGGGTCAACTAGGTACTTGATGCCAGATGTAGCTTTTGCGCCAAGGAACTGAGCGCCTGACTTAGTTGGGCCAATGTATCCCTTGACAAGTAGCTTGTGCTTGGCAAAGTCTTCATCAGCTGCTTGTGCTACCTGGTCAGTTCCAAAGAACGCCTCAGCGCGTTTTTGATCAACTTCACGATCTCCTGGAATACCGACAATCACAATCTCGGTTTTACCTTCGGCCGAGGTGACAGCTAGGACAACATTCTTCAACGTGTCAGCTGCACTCCAACTAGAGCCATCATGTTTTTTGACCTTGGAGTTAGCTAACTCCACGAGAGTCTTAATCGTTGGTGTGTTAGGTGAATCGTGAACTTCAGCTGCAGGTAACTTAGAAAAATCAATCTCCGCAGGTGCAACGCTCTGCACCGCTTCAACGTTTGCCGCGTAACCACCAGCAGATCTAACAAAAGTGTCTTCCCCGATTGGTGAAGGAGATAGGAACTCTTCTGATTTGGATCCACCCATTGCTCCAGCGTCAGCTTTCACAATTACGTACTCCACACCTAATCTGGTGAAGATGCGCTCGTAGGCGGCGCGTTGAGCTTGGTAAGCAACTTCCAAACCTTCGTCGTTTACGTCGAAGCTGTAAGCGTCTTTCATGACAAATTCGCGACCGCGCAGCAATCCAGCACGAGGCCTTGCCTCATCGCGATACTTGTTTTGTATTTGATACAAAGAAAGCGGAAGGTCTTTATAGCTCGAGTAAAGATCTTTCACCAAGAGGGTGAATACTTCTTCATGGGTTGGAGCCAACAGATAATCGGCTTTTTTGCGGTCTTGGAGCCTGAATAAGTTATCGCCATATTCGCTCCAGCGACCGGTTACTTCATATGGTTCTCTTGGCAAAAGAGCTGGGAAAAACACTTCCTGCGAACCGGCAGCGGCCATTTCCTCACGGATGATTTTTTCAATCTTGGCCTTGACCATTAGCCCTAGCGGAAGCCAGGTGTAAATACCTGGAGCTGCGCGTCTTATATATCCTGCTCTAAGTAGCAGCCTGTGACCTTGAACATCAGCGTCAGAAGGGTCTTCTCGCAGGGTGCGAAGGAAGAGTTGGCTTAGACGGATAGGCATGGGCTCAATGTTACCGCCACGAGGCTACTTGTCTTTGACTAAAACCTGCGGTGAGCCAACAAGTGTTGGATCCATCTCAGCGGCCAAGCGGTTAGCTTCCTCAATCAAGGTCGCGACAATCTCAGACTCAGGCACAGTTTTGATAACTTCACCCTTCACAAATATCTGACCCTTGCCATTACCCGAAGCAACTCCAAGATCTGCCTCGCGAGCTTCACCTGGGCCATTTACAACACAACCCATAACTGCAACTCGAAGCGGAACAGTTAACTTCTCTAGCCCTGCGGTGACATCGTTAGCCAGTTTGTAAACATCAACCTGAGCGCGACCACAGCTTGGGCAGCTCACAATTTCTAGCTTGCGTGGTCGAAGATTCAGTGACTCCAAAATCTGAGAACCAACTTTGATTTCCTCAGCAGGTGGAGCAGAAAGTGAAACCCTGATGGTGTCGCCAATTCCTTTTGAAAGCAATGCGCCAAAACCTACGGAGGACTTAATGGTTCCCTGGAAACTAGGTCCCGCCTCGGTAACACCGAGGTGAAGTGGCCAGTCTCCGCGTTCTGCAAGTAACTCATACGCACGAATCATGACAACAGGGTCGTTGTGCTTTACGGAAATCTTGAAGTCGTGAAAGTCGTGCTCTTCAAACAGGCTTGCTTCCCAAACGGCAGACTCAACCAACGCTTCCGGGGTTGCCTTGCCATACTTTTCCAAAAGTCTTGGATCCAGCGAACCAGCATTGACACCAATGCGAATTGAAACTCCCGCGTCCTTGGCGGCTTTGGCGATTGGAGCAATTTGATTGTCAAACTGTCTAATGTTTCCAGGGTTTACTCGAACTGCACCGCAACCTGCGTCAATTGCCTGAAAGACATACTTTGACTGAAAGTGAATATCTGCAATTACAGGAATCTGAGACTTTTTGGCGATGATGTGCAGAACGTCGGCGTCATCTTGTGATGGGCAGGCAACTCGAACAATGTCACAGCCCGATGCTGTTAACTCTGCAATTTGCTGCAAGGTGCCATTGATGTCGGTCGTTGGAGTGGTCGTCATGGACTGCACCGAGATTGGTGCCTCGCTACCAACTTGCACTTTTCCAACCATGATTTGCCTGGTTTTGCGCCTTGGAGTAAGAACAGGCGGTGGCGGCTTTGGTAGCCCTAGGTTTACAGCTGGCACATTGCTCCTCGAATGAAGTTTCTTAGCCCTTTAAGCATACGCAGACAAACTGGGTTTCTTGAAATAGCCCTAGCCGAACAGGGATATTGGGTTGATTAGGTCAGCAGTAATCAAAAGAAGCGATACGGCCATAAGTGCAATAAACACAACCCAGGTAAGTGGCATCAATAAAGCAGTGTCCGCAGGTCCTGGATCCTTCTTACCCAAAACTTTGTAGATGCCGCGCTTTATGCTCTCGTAAACTCCCCCGGCTACGTGACCACCATCTAGAGGTAGAAGTGGCAACATGTTGAAAACAAAAAGTGCAAAGTTCAAAGACCCAAGAATTGAAATGCCCGTTGCCAACTTGTCGGAAAACTCGGTTTGCTCCGAGGCGGCAACCTCCCCCGCTATTGCACCAATTCCGACAATTGAAATCGGCCCATTTGGATCTCGCTCACCGTAACCGAGTGTGGAAGCGGTAACTTCAAAGACTTTTTGTGGCAGTTGTAAAATCAGCTGTCCAATTTGAAGCATCACGTTTCCTGAAGCTTCTAATGAAGCTCCAATTGAAACTGGAATTCTCTCAGGGATTAGAAAAACTCCAAGAAATGGCTGCGGTGCCATTACTACTTCTCCGTTGTCATCAAGAATTGGGTTACCAAGATCGTCAAACTGTGGACGCTGTTGAATTACGGCACTTACGGTCAGAGAAACTAATTCACCGGCTCTTTTGACTTCGAGCTCAACAGTTGGGGTCTCGGTAAGAATCTGCCTTATCTGAACCCAGTCCTCTGCTGATTTTCCATCAACAGAAACAATTTCATCGCCTGCCTTGAGTCCAGCTATGTGAGCTGGGGTTTGCTCGGAAGCTGTGCAACTGGTTTGCGTGGAGTCTAAACAAACCGAAACGGCATCAATCTTCAGTGAAGATTGAAACACCCCAAAGCCCGACAAAGAAACAACCGTAAGCAGAACTCCAAGAACCAAGTTCATAAAAGGTCCACCGAGCATGATGATCATTCGCTTGCCAACTGGTAGCTGGTAGAACTTGCGGTTTTTGTCTTTGGGTGTTTCTTCCTCGGAGTGAGCAAGCCTTGCTTGGGCAATCATGTCTGGAAAGAATCCAGTTTTGGTCTCAGGCTTTTTTGCTGGTGGGTACATGCCCAGCATTGCTATGTAGCCACCCAGCGGAATGGCCTTTACCCCGTATTCGGTCTCGCCTTTTTTCCTAGAGAACAGCGTTGGGCCAAAACCAATCATGTACTTGGTGACCTTTACCCCAAAGACTTTGGCGGGAATCAAATGACCGAGCTCATGCAATCCGATCGAAACTGCAATGCCGAGGATAATGAAAACAATTCCTGCCAGGTACCAAAGGGTTTCGCTCACAAAACCAATCTACTTCACGCTACCGACCAAGCCTGCTGGACTATTCACATTCTGGGGAAACTAACAGGCCTTCGCAATCTGAGAATCGGTTCTATCCCTTGCCCACTTCTCAGCAGCCAAGACACTTTCTAGACTCAACTGTGAATCCGGTTCGTGGGCTTCCACCGCTCTTTCAATGAGCTCGGTTATTTGATCAAAGGAGATTAGTCCAGCATGAAATGCTGCTACCGCCTGTTCGTTACTCGCGTTATAAACAGCCGGGTAGCTCTTGCCGAGCTTTCCAACCTGCCTTGCAAGCTTCACAGCACTAAAGACATTCTCATCTAGCGGATCAAATTGCCAGCTGTGAGACTTACTCCAGTCAATAGGCGAAGAAACTTCTGCAATTCGTTCTGGCCAACTAAGCCCCAGTGCAATAGGAAGTTTCATATCTGGCGGTGAGGCCTGAGCAATAACTGAACCGTCAACAAACTCCACCATGGAGTGAATAACAGACTGTGGGTGGACAGTGACCTCGATGCGCTCAAAAGGTATGTCAAATAACAAGTGCGCTTCTATTAGTTCTAGTCCTTTATTAACCATCGAAGCGGAGTTTGTAGTTACCACTTGACCCATTACCCAAGTTGGGTGAGCAAGAGCCTGCGCGGGGGTAACTTCGGAAAGCTGCTTCTTAGTAAAGCCCCTGAAGGGTCCGCCCGATGCGGTAAGAATTAGCTTCCTTACTTCAGATGAGGATCCTGCACGAAGACACTGAGCAATTGCAGAGTGTTCGGAATCAACCGGAACAATCTGACCAGGGGTAGCTAAATCTTTGACTAACTGCCCTCCAACAATTAACGACTCTTTGTTGGCCAGAGCGAGAGTTTTTCCGGTTCGAAGAGCTGCAAGAGTTGGAGCTAAACCAATTGATCCGGTTATGCCGTTTAGGACAACATCAGCGTCAGTTTCTGAAACCAGCTTTGTGGCAGCTTCTGCACCCAGCACTGCCTGGGAGGAAGAAAGTCCAAAATGATCACGCTGTGCTTCTAGATCCTTAGAATTAGACCCCGCTGCTAGCCCAACAACTTTGAATTTGTCAGGGTTTTTATTGATTACCTCAATGGCCTGGGTACCAATTGACCCAGTAGATCCAAGGATTATGACGTGGCGCATTCATCAATAATGGCATGCTGGGGCTATCAATTGGGCTGGCATAGAATTAGACCACCATGGAAATCACCCAAGAACTCAAATTAGTTACCGCTATTCCAGGGCCAAAGTCCCTCGAATTTCACAAAATGAAGCAACAGGAAGTTAGCCACGGCGTTGGCACCATGTTGCCGGTATACATCGAAAGAGCTCACGGAGCTGTTTTGGTTGACGTTGATGGCAATCAACTAATTGACCTTGGAAGCGGAATTGGTGTTGTCACCATAGGTCACACCAACAAGCAGGTAGTGGACGCTGTCATGGAGCAGGTCCAAAAACTTACCCACTCTCTTTTCACTGTAACCCCGTACCTTCCTTACCTTCAGGTCTGCGAAATTCTAAACCGCAGAACTCCTGGCAAGTTCGAAAAGCGCTCAGCTTTGTTCAACTCCGGCGCCGAAGCAGTTGAAAACGCCGTAAAGATTGCTCGCAAATACACCGGCCGAGGCGAAATAGCTGTATTCGATCACGGTTACCACGGCCGAACAAACTTGACGATGGCCATGAACTTCAAAGCACATCCTTACAACAACGGCTTTGGTCCGTTTGCTCCTGGTGTGCACCACGTGCCAATGTCTTACCCATTCCGCGATCCACAAGGCATGACCGGTGAAGAAGCCGCTCGTCGCGCAATTACCTATATGGAAAAGCGTGTTGGAGCAGAAAGCTTGGCAGCTGTAATCATCGAACCGGTTCAGGGTGAAGGTGGATTTATTGTTCCAGCTACGGGCTTTTTGAAAACCATCGCCGACTGGGCAGCCAAAAATGGAATTGTCATGGTGGCCGATGAGGTCCAATCCGGTATCGCAAGAACCGGAAAATGGTTTGCCAGCGAATGGGAAGAAGGCTTCGAGCCTGATCTAGTGATCATTGCCAAAGGTATTGCAGGCGGTATGCCGATTTCAGCAGTAACCGGAAGAGCAGAAATCATGGACGCATCCCACCCCGGAGGCCTTGGTGGCACCTATGGAGGTAACCCAGTTGCGGCAGCGGCAGCGGTTGCAGTTCTAAACCAGTTAGAAGCTGGCGGAGTACTCGAGCAAGCAGAGCGCATCGAAAGAATTCTTGTCCCTCGCTTAGAGCAAATGAAGGCGAAGTATCCCGCAATTGGCGATGTCCGTGGCCGAGGAGCGATGCAGGCAATCGAATTCGTTGAACCTGGAACCATGAATCCAAACTCCAAAGCTGTTGAAGCAGTTTCAAAATATGCTCATAGCCAAGGTGTGGTAATTCTGAGCGCAGGAACGCACGGAAACGTGATCAGGTTCCTACCGCCGCTAGTAATCAGCGATGCACTGCTTAATCAAGCATTGGACATCGTCGAAGCTGGCATCGCCTCCCTTTAATTAGGCAAAACTCATGACCTCCTTTTATGATCCACCGCGCCTAGCGAAGCTCTTTGCCAAAGAGCTAGAGCTCTTTGTGAAAACTCATCCAGAGTCCAAAAAGCTTCACGACAAGGCTGCCGGACCCATGATGAATGGTGTCCCGATGTCGTGGATGAAAAAGTGGCCAGGCCCATATCCGGTTTATGTAGCTAGCGCCAAAGGCGCTCACTTCAGCGATGTCGACGGTAATGACTATGTCGACTTTTGCCTCGGTGACACAGGAGCCATGGTTGGTCACTCCCCCGATGCATCTGTTGCTGCAATAAAAAAGCAGCTCGACAAGGGCATCACCTTCATGTTGCCTACCGACGACGCCGCAATTGCGGCGCAAACCCTTGCCGATCGATTTGGTTTAGAGAAGTGGCAATTCACTCTTACCGCAACCGATGCCAACCGGCACATCATCCGCTACGCCAGGCACGTCACTGGGCGCAAGAAGATTGTCATTCATGACTACTGCTACCACGGCACCGTGGATGAAACTTTTGCGAACCTCGACGAGCAAGGCAACACCACTAGCCGCGCCAACAACATTGGCGCACCAGTTGAGCTAAGCGAAACCACCTGGGTCGTGCCGTTCAATGATCTACCGGCTGCTGAAAAAGCCTTTGCATCTGGTGAGATTGCAGCCGCACTTATTGAACCGGCAATGACCAACATTGGAATCGTACTTCCAGAGCCTGGTTATCTTGAAGGGCTAAGAGAGCTTGCGACAAAGTACGACGTGATCTTGATTCACGACGAGACTCATACTCTTTCAGAAGGCATCGGAGGAATGACAAAAAGGCGTAACCTTCGTCCCGACGCCGTAGTGCTAGGAAAAACAATCGGCGCTGGAATCCCAGCCGGAGCCTTCGGCATGAGCTCAGCCCTTGCCGAGCGAATTGCAAAAAGTGTCCACCTTGAGCACATCGACGTGGGTGGTGTTGGAGGAACCCTCGCAGGAAACGCTCTATCCATGGCGGCTATCCGCGCAACGCTTACCGAGGTGCTTACCGAAGAGGCGTTCGAAAGAATGGAGAAAATCTCCACCGAGTGGACCAAGGATGTTCAAGAAATTATCGATGAATTCAATGTTCCTTGGCAGGTCAGCCAGCTTGGCTGCCGTGCCGAATACAGCTTTAGAGCAACAGCCCCAAGAACAGGAAAAGAAGCAGCAGACGCCGATGATTTCGCGCTGCAGCAGTACCTTCAACTTCACGCCATCAACCGCGGAGTTTTGATGACGCCATTTCATAACATGGCGCTGATTTCACCTGAAACAACCCTTGAAGATGTGAAGCGTCACACCCTGCACTTCAGGGAAGCTGTTGAAGCTCTATTTGGCTAGTTTTGCAATTCTCTTGCGCTTTAGTGCGCCACCGAGCTGGAATACCAGCACCAGCGCGATCGCAAAGATAAACACCGCAGAGCCAATAACGTTTGCCTCTGGCGGAATGCCACGCAGGGCTGCTGCGTAAACATACTTCGGGAAAGTAATCTCGGTGCCCGAGTTAAAGGCAGTCACGATGTAGTCATCGAAGCTAAGGGCCAAAGATAGCAGCGCCGCAGCCATGATTCCAGGCAACAACAGCGGGAAAGTGATTTTCATAAACACCTGAGCTGGCGGAGCGTACAAGTCTCTGCCGGCTTCTTCAAGCTTGGGATCCAAGGTTGCAATTCTTGCCTTGACGGTAACTACAACAAAGCTAAGGGTGAAAAGGATGTGTCCAATGATTACGGTTCCAATACCGCGCGGGATGCCAACGTTGAAAAACTGTGCAGCAAGTCCGGCGCCCATAACTACCTCTGGGGTAGCAAGTGGCAAGAACAATAACAAGTTAGTTGCGGAGCGGAACTTGAATTCGTATCTGGTAACAGCGATAGCAAGCATGGTGCCAAGAATTGTGGAAACGATGGTCGCGGTAACAGCAATCAGGATTGAATTACCAAATGCCTCACAAACCGCCTCGTTATTGCAGACCCCAGTCCAGTTATCGAAAGTGAAACCCTGCCAGCCAGGGGTGTTCTTGAATGGGTCGTTGAATGAAAACACGAAGGTGTAGCCAATCGGGAACATGAGAAAAATAAATGCCAAAGAAATATAGGTAGGTAGGAGGTACTTTCCCAAGCTGAACTTGTTCAAAGCAGGTCCTCCGTTCCAGTTCGCCTAATGTAAATCGAGACCAGAACCACAATCGCGGCCATAAGCATCACAGACAACGCCGATGCGCTCGGGAAGTCCTGAATGGTTATGAAGTTAGCTTCAATCACGTTTCCAAGCATCGAGGTATTCGGGCTTCCAAGGAAGTTACCGCTAGCAGTTACGTAGTCACCTGCGATGGGGATAAAGGTAAGTAGCGTTCCTGAAGTGATTCCAGGAATTGAAAGCGGAAAGGTTACTTTCCAAAAGGTACTGGAGGGCTTAGCGTAAAGGTCACTTCCAGCTTCCAATAACGCAGTATCTAAGCGCTCAAGGTTTGTGTAAAGAGGGAGAGTCATAAACGGAATGAAGTTGTAAGTCAGTCCAAAAATAACTACTAATGATGATCCGAGCAGGAATTCATTGTCCGCCAATAGCCCTAGATCTCTAAGCACCGTGGAAATCCAAGAGTTTTGACTGAAAACCTGCTTCCACGCAAAAGTTCGAAGTAAGAAGCTGATGAAAAAGGGTGCAATAACCAAAGTCAATAACAGTGCCTGCAAGACTGGCTTGTTTCTTGCCTTTACCCCGATGAAATAAGCAATTGGATAGCTAATTGCTAAAGCCAACAGAGTTGCCACGGTTGCGTAGAAAAAGGACCGGATGATCTGATCCAAGTACTCCCCCACTACAAACGCGTAGTTTCCAAACTCAAGACCTGGCTGATACACACCGATTCCCCCGCCAAGAACTGGCGCCTGAAGTGAAGTGGTGATTAGGGAAGCAAAAGGTGTTATGAAAAACAAGCCCAAGTAAAACAAACCAGGCAACACAAGAAGAAGCACAATTTTTGGATTCTTTGACTTCCCTGCGGTCTTTTTCTTCTTGACCGATACCTGGGTTGACATACTGCTAGTTACCTTTGGGCTTCGCTTCAGGAAGATCGGAGAGCCCAAAGCTGTGCTCAACCTTCCAGCTAACCCAAACCTTGGCACCAAGCTCAGTCACAGGAGATTTTCCAATGTTCTGGGCAAACACCGTTACTTCCCCAAGATTTGGAATATCGATTAGGTACTGGTTACTAACACCAGTGAACCTAATGTCAATGATTTCTCCAGGGCCAACAACGTTTAGTCCTGCGCTAGCATCAGGCTCAGCATCTTCGTGGAAGAAAGCCTTCTCGGGTCTAACGCCGATTGCGATCTTGCCGGTGGTCTTTTCTGCACGGTTGGTAGGAACCTTTATCTGACGACCGCCAATGCTGATGCTCACAGAGTCGCCCGAGGTTTCGGAAACTTCCCCAACAAAGATGTTTGATTGACCTAAGAACTTAGAAACAAACAGGGTCTTTGGTCTTTCGTAAAGAGCTTCCGGAGCACCCATCTGCTCGATGCGACCCTTGTTCATAACCGCAACGGTGTCGGCCATGTCCATGGCCTCTTCCTGGTCGTGGGTTACGTGCAAGAAAGTCAAACCAACTTCTATCTGAATAGCTTTTAGCTCAACCTGCATTTGACGTCTTAGTTTTAGATCCAGCGCACCAAGTGGCTCATCCAACAACAGAAGTGATGGGCGGTTAACTAAGGCTCTAGCGAGCGCCACTCGCTGCTGCTGACCTCCAGATAGCTGGGTAGCTCTGCGCTCTGCTAGGTGCTCAAGTTCAACAAGTTTCAGAGCCTCAGTAGCTTTGGGAAGAGGTTCGCTAACTTTGCGCTGACGAAGACCGAATGCCACGTTTTCCAAAACCGACATGTGTGGAAACAGTGCGTAGTTTTGGAAAACTGTGTTTACTGGTCGCTCGTGAGGCTTGATGTTAGTGACGTCTTGATTACCAATAAGGATTTTTCCCTTTGTTGGTGAATCAAGACCTGCAACCAGTCGTAAGGTCGTTGTCTTTCCACAACCAGATGGTCCAAGCAAAGCAAAAAACTCACCTGCCGGAATCTTTAGGTCAAGATCCTCAATGGCAACAAAACCAGGATATTCTTTCCTGATTCCAACTAGCTCTAGATCTGCCCCTCTGGCAACGAACTCGACGGCCAACTAAGCGCCCAGCTGAACTCTGCCCCAAGCGGTTACGAATGACTGCTCTTCCTGAGCGCTCAAAGCACGGAAGCCGTGAGTCGAAGCTAGGAAAGCCTCGTCTGGGAAGATCAACTTGTTTTCAGCCAATTCAGGATCCAACTTGATTGCTTCCTCGTAGGCTCCAACCACCGGTGTGATGTAGTTCACCCAAGCCGCAAGTTCTGCAGCGTTTATCGGGTCGTAGTAGTAGTTCATCAACAATTCAGCATTCTTCTTGTGAGTTGCGCCCATTGGAACGGTGAACATATCTGAAGAGATTGTGCCACCAGTCTCAGGTATGAAGAAACCGAACTTGTCGTAGCCAGCACCAAAGTTCATCTGGACAACGTCTCCAGACCAAACAATTCCAGCAACGTACTCGTCGTTAGCAAAGCCGTCCATGTACTCGTTACCTGCGAAGGCCTTGATTTTGCCATCTGCGTAAAGCGCAGCAATGTCGTCAATTACTCCGTTGAAGGCGTCTTCGGTGAAAGATGATGCGCTGGTGATGTCGATGCCCTTTGACTGAGCGATAACACCGATGGAGTCTCTCATCTCAGAGATAAGTACGATACGGCCATTGAGCTCTGCTTGCCACAGGTCCTCAACGCTTTCTGGTGCGTCTTTTCCGGTTAGTTCTTTGTAAAGTTCCTTGTTGTAAGCGATACCGCCCAAGATTCCCTGGTAAGGAAGTGTGAAGTCGCGGTTTGGGTCATAGGCTGCGCCCAAGTAAGCAGGAGCAACATTGGCCTTGTTTGGGATGTTTGCGGAGTCAAGTTTTTGAACTTGTCCATCGTTTACCAAACGAGCTGCTAGCCAGTCTGTTGGGCAGAGAAGGTCTGCTCCAACATCTTTACCTGCAATAAGTTCGTTTCGGTTAATTCCGTACCACTCGTCGTTGTCGTTGTATTCCTCTAGGTACTCAACGGTAATTCCCGACTGCTCCTGGAAGCGATCAAGAGTAGGACGTGAAAGTTCGTCTTCTGAAAGGTCCATGTATCCTGGCCAGTTGTACCAAACCAATACCTTCTCGGAATCCGAGACGTCGGTTGCAGGAACCAAAGCTTCTGAAGTTGCGCCGCCACCATCGCCGGCAGGTGCACAAGCAGCCAAACCAAAAGCGGCTCCAACTCCGGCAGCTCCAGCTAGTGCGGTTCTACGAGTTAGTGTCTTGCGACGAGACATCTTTACAAGCTCTGCGAGCATCGGGTCTTGTGGGAGAGAGTTTGGGTCTTTCATGATTGGCTACTCCTAGTGATCTAAGGCGAACAAGGAAAGAGCTAAGCAGAGCTAGGCCCTCGGGCTTTATCTTGCCACAAAATATTCCTCGAAAAGCCAAAAAACGGCCAATTTGAAGGTGGGATTTTTGGCGTGTTGGGGCTCCTGTTGTGGCCAAAATTGCCACTGACACTTAGCTCTCACGAGCAGGTATCCTACTAAAGGCGCCCATTGAGGTTCCAGTTTCGAACTCAGGAGAACCCAATGAAGATCTCAATTCCCAAAGAGGTCAAGAACAACGAATTTCGCGTTGCGATTACTCCTGCTGGAGTGCACGAGCTTGTCTCTGCCGGCCACGAGGTCAGTGTCCAAGCTGGAGCCGGTCTTGGCTCAGCTATCTCAGATCAGGAGTACCAATCGGCTGGAGCCAAGATTGTCGCTTCCGCAGGCGAGACTTGGGCAGCTGGAGACTTAGTTCTAAAGGTAAAAGAACCAATCGACTCTGAGTACCCGATGCTTCGTGAGGGCCTGACGCTCTTTACTTTCCTCCACCTCGCCGCAGACTTACCTTTAACTAATGAGCTGATCAAAAAGAAGGTAACCGGCATCGCTTACGAAACCGTTCAGCTTACTTCTCGCGGGCTCCCTCTTTTGGCCCCGATGTCTGAAGTTGCCGGTCGCCTTGCACCACTGGTTGGAGCCAGCACCCTACTTCGCCAAAACGGAGGCAACGGAATGTTGCTTGGTGGAGTTCCTGGAACCCGTCCTGCAAAAGTTGTAGTTCTTGGTGGCGGTGTTGCCGGCACCAGCGCCGTGGCGGTGGCAGTTGGAATGGGTGCAGAAGTAACTGTTTTGGACACCAACCTAAATCGCTTGCGTGAACTAGACGCACTGTATGCAGGAAGACTAAAGACAATCGCGAGCAACGCTTTCGAGATTGAGCGTGCGGTTTTAGAAGCTGACCTAGTGATTGGATCAGTTTTGATACCTGGGGCCAAAGCTCCAAAGCTTGTAACAAATTCACTTGTCAAGAAGATGAAGCCCGGTGCTGTTTTGGTGGATATCGCAATCGACCAGGGTGGTTGCTTCGAAGATTCCAAGCCAACAACCCACGCAGAACCGACCTTCAAAGTCCACGACACTATCTTTTACTGTGTGGCAAACATGCCTGGAGCAGTACCTCACACCTCTACCTATGCGCTGACGAATGCAACCTTGCCATACGTGAAAGCAATTGCGAATCAGGGTTGGAAGAAAGCTCTTGCGGCAGATCCAGCTCTGGCTCTTGGTTTGAATACATTTGACGGAGCGCTTGTGAGCGAGCCGGTTGCAATTGCTCACTCGATGAAGGCAACTGAGCTATCAAAGGCTCTGGCCTAACCCCCAAAGGAAAGCTAAAGCTTTCAGCCTGATTGCTACCACAGTAAACAATCGCACTTGCCCAACCCGCAACGGTTATTGGTTTGTGCTTGCCTGGATTGATTCCAAGCTGAACCATATCAATCGGGTCCGAAGATTTCATGGCTATCCTGGCGCGCAGGTTTGTAAGCATCGCACGCGATATCCCGCTTAGTGATTGGGTTGCTGCCACCAGGTGCACCCCTAAAGACCTGCCTCGTGCCGCAATGTCCTCAATGGTTGCTAGCGCCTTTGGTCCACTTGCTAGAGCCGCCACAAACTCATCCACCACAACTACCAATCGTGCAAGGTTGTTACCCGCGGCCATATAAGTTTCGATACTCGAGCACTTGGCGCTGGCAAACAACCGCTCCCGTTCCGCTAGCTCATTGGCTAGCAGGGCAAAGAGTGAAAGCTGACTTTCCTGATCCAAGTCGGTAGCTATGCCAATTGCATCTTCCGCAAACTCTTCTAGTGCTGCGCCTCCCTTGTAGTCAAAGAGTGCGAGCTTGAAATCCTGAGTGGCGCGAAGAGATGTTAGCAGCAGTCTTAGAAATTCCGACTTACCGGATCCGGTTGGGCCAACAACGATTAGATGCGGGCCATCAGTAACCAAGTCCAGAACAAGTTCCCTGTTTTCGTTCACGCCAATCCAGCTCACTAGTTTGCCCTCCCCTACCCCGTTCACCCGGAAGCGATCTTGTTTGATTCGATCAAGAGCAAGAGCAAAATAGTCTCCTGTTGATGCCTTCAATAGCTCAGCAAGTAGCAATTGATGCCATTGCGCTTGCCAAAGAAACTGAAATCTTGGCAGCACTCGGTTGCCAATGGCAACCGAGCCCTTCGATACGTG
>Ga0208227_1000131_pt1 | contig 18863 bp, 12 predicted proteins | sample LakMenEpi13Jun11_FD_150692 | JGI IMG/M metagenome (GOLD analysis project Ga0208227, IMG submission 150692) | Freshwater microbial communities from Lake Mendota, WI - 13JUN2011 deep hole epilimnion (SPAdes) | ecosystem: Environmental > Aquatic > Freshwater > Lake > Epilimnion/Euphotic zone ...
GTTTGCCAGTTCTGGTTTTTGAGACTCCGCCTGTTCGGGATAATCCCAAGACTCTTGGCGATGATATTTCTGCCCTGGTGCGTTGGGCTGCCGTGATCGATGAATGGGATTCAAACTGGCACTCAGTCAAGATGGTTCCGTATGCCGATGCGTTGAGTGACCCAAATTCTGACGAAGGCAAGAAGGAACGACCAGATGGTGTCCATTTGGCTGAAGACTTTGGCCAAGAGCTTGCTCGGGTGATTTTGATCCCGCGATTACGCGATAAATACTTTGACGCGCTTGATGAGATGAATCAAAGCGGATGTCGGACTGCAGAAGATGGTTTGATTCTTTTGAAGTGTCAGATCATTTCCTGAATTCGCTAGGTTTGGATTTATGGTTTCGGTCGGTCTCGTTCTTTACCCGCGGTTCACCGCACTCGACATAGTTGGTCCGTTTCAGACGCTTGTCGATGTGCCTGGGCTTGATGTTTTCTTTGTCGCTGAAAAGGCTGGACTTGTGAGCGATCACACGGGGCGTTTAAGTCTTGTCGCGACCAAGAGTTTTGCTGATGTCGATCAGTTGGATGTCGTCGTGGTCCCAGGCGGAATGGCCGATAGTGGACTTATTGCTTCTGACCCAGTTGTTGAGTTCGTCAAACGGATACACCCAATGACTACGTGGACCACCAGCGTGTGTACCGGCTCAATCTTTTTGGCAACTGCTGGCGTGCTTGACGGCATTGAAGCCACTACTCATTGGGCCTCGTACGAAAGACTTCGCGCGCTCGGAGCAATTCCAGTCGAGACACGTGTCGTTCATCGCGGCAAAGTCATCACTGCTGCTGGAGTTTCTTCGGGAATAGATATGGGTCTCGTGCTCGTCGCCGCCATGTTTGGTGATGAGATGGCCCAAGTCATCCAATTGGCGATCGAATACGACCCGCAACCGCCTTTCGACGCAGGTGCTCCATCAAAAGTGACTCCAGAATTATTGGCACTGGTGCAGCAACTATTCAGTTAATGATCTGAGGCTTGCATGCGAGCACACCGATGTGTTGATGCGCAGTTAGATCACTGAGAACTTGCGGGTATGCCAGCCAGTTGCGCCGTCTGGGGCAACACTCGTGACTGTTTCGGTTTGGGTGTATCCGCTCTTGTCGGTGGCACGAACCTGCGCGGTATGTTTTCCGCTTGTAGCAACCCAGTCGCACGACCACAGTCGCCACGCATCATCGGTGAGATCTTCGGACAATGTGGCTTCAATCCATTCGCCCTTGTCGATACGAACCTCAACCTTTTCGATACCAGTGTGTTGAGCCCACGCAACGCCAGCAATTTTATTGACACCTGGCTGAAGTTCTTGATTGTTGCGCGGTACGTCAATACGAGATTGAGTTTTGATGGGGGCATCGCGTGACCAGCCAAGAGGCACCCAATATCCAACAGCGTCTGACCATTTATTGATCTCGATTTCTTTGAGCCATTTAGTTGCCGAAACGTACCCGTAGATGCCTGGAACAATCAATCGTGCGGGAAAGCCATGTTCAAGAGGAAGCGGCTCGCCGTTCATGCCAATGGCCAACATCGCATCTCGTCCATCGATAGCGACATCAACCGGGAATCCGCAGGTCCATCCATCGAGGCTGCGGCTGAAAACTTGCTCGGCTCCGGTTTGAACTCCGGCCTGCTCGAGCAGATCACGCAGAAGCACGCCTTGCCACACAGCATTGCCGATGTATGGGCCGCCAATTTCGTTGGAGACGCAACAAATGGTGATCGTGCGTTCGATCTGTGGCATATCAAGAATGTCTTGATAGGTCAGAACAACCTCTTTGTCAACCATGCCGTGTATGCGCAATTTCCAGGTGTCGAGATTGACATTAGGAAATGACAGTGCAGTGTCGATGCGGTAAAAGTCGGCATTGGGCGTGATGTATAGAAGTTCTCCGGCGACTGGCTCGCTTTCATTGTTGCCTGACGAATCATCGACCATCGGTAATGAGTCGGGGATTTGTGACTCGATGCGGTTGATGCGATTCTGTTCTCCATTTTGCGCGAGAGCTCCGAGCACGACTGCTCCGGCGCTTGCTGTTGAGGCAGTTCGGATGAAGCGGCGTCGATCCCAGCCAAGTGGAGCCTGCGATTCACTCGGGAAGTGTTTGAGTAGCCACTGATTATTGATTTGTCGCAACATGAATAGTGCAATCGCAATACCCGCAAGAGATCCAACACATGGCGCCGCAATTGACACCCATGTTGAACCAGTACGTTCAGACGCACTGAGTGCACCCAAAATACTGAAGACCACGATTGCACCAATAAGAGGTGAAGGCGACTTGTTGCTGAGCGAACCACTGATCAATGAAACCAAAATGAGAACGACCACAATGCCCACGCGGAGTGCCGTCTTGTCGTTAGTACCAAACCATTCGATAGCGAGTTCTTTGAGCCATCGCGGAGTTCGGTCGATGAATGAACTGCCGACGGCGTCGATAGGCGAAGCAACGTTTCCTAGCGCTGCGACCACCATGCCGGTTGTAACAGCAAGTGCTCCAGCAACTAAACCAACGAAAGCCGAAAGTTTGCGACTGGGCGAGACGTGAAGTCCTCCGGCAGATTGCGGAGCATCTGGGTCAACCTCGCGGTTGGCCGATAGTTCTTGGGATGCGTCCTCGTTCATACCTAGACAGTCTGCAACCTAAATCTCCGGCGATGTCGGATTGAGACTGAATGAATGATGAGTTTGTAGATCTCAGCGAGCGGTAATTGGTGCGTAATCGCGGGCTTCGACGCCGGTGTACCACTGGCGAGGGCGACTGATCTTTTGATCCTTGTCGGCCAGAAGTTCTTGCCAGTGCGCCAACCAGCCGACGGTGCGGGGGATGGCGAACAAAACCGTGAACATTGAGACTGGGAAACCCATGGCCTGATAAATAAGGCCCGAGTAGAAGTCAACGTTCGGGTACAACTTGCGGTCGGCGAAGTAGGGATCGCTGAGAGCGGTCTCTTCAAGTTTGAGCGCAATGTCGAGAAGCGGGTTCTTGCCGGTGACTTCGAAAACGTCGTACGCGGTCTTCTTGATGATGGTCGCGCGGGGGTCGTAGTTCTTATAGACGCGGTGACCAAAGCCCATCAAACGACTGCCCTTACCGCTCTTGACCTCTTCGATGAAGGCGGGAACATTTTCGATTGATCCGATGTCTTCAAGCATGCGAACAACGGCTTCGTTGGCGCCACCGTGAAGCGGTCCGTAAAGCGCTGACGCGGCGGCAGCAGCCGAGGTGTACGGATCGGCATGACTTGATCCGACAACTCGCATTGCCGTCGTTCCACAGTTTTGCTCGTGGTCGGCGTGCAAGATGAACAAGACGTCCATGGCGCGCTCAAGGCGCGGATCAATGTTGTATTCGCCGACCTTCCACATCATGTTGAGGAAGTTGCCGGGGAACGACAAGTTGTTGTCGGGGTACACGAACGGAAGTCCGGCTGAGAAGCGGTAGGCCATTGCAGCAAGGGTCGGTGTCTTGGCAACCATGCGCATGATCTGCTTGTCGCGGCTCGACTTGTCTTCGATTTCTTTGGCGTCGTTGTAGAAAGTTCCGAGTGCAGCGAGCGAACTGACGAACATTCCCATGGGATGCGCGTCGTAGTGGAATCCGTCAACGAAACGCTTGCGCATGTTTTCGTGAATGTAGGTGTGATGGGTAACTTCGTTCGTCCATTTGGCGAGTTGAGCTGCATCTGGAAGTTCGCCATTCAAAAGCAAGTAAGCAACCTCGAGGTAGGTGCTCTTTTCAGCAAGCTGTTCGATCGGATAGCCGCGATAGCGGAGGATTCCATTTTCACCATCGAGATAGGTGATGGCACTCTTACAAGCAGCTGTCTGCATGTAGGCCGGATCGTAGATATACAGCGACGGATCTAATTCGCGTACTGCGGAAGCGGGGAAAACCCCTCCGGTGATCGGGACTGTGATTTGCTTGCCCGTGCGGTCGTCAATGATTGTGATGGTCTCGGACACCGAGATCGTCCCCTTGTATGTAGGACCCGTTGTTCGGGTCGGTCGTCGTTTGGAGGCTTGCTCCTCCGCTATGCAGGATAATCAGTTGCGGGGGCAAACGAGGTACCTGCAGGGTGAAGTCCGAGATTTCTTCCCAGTTCAGGTGTCTCAGAGTGGAGTGTTGTCGTGCTTCTTGCCTCGGAAGGCTTCTCGCTTGTCGACGAGAGCGTCAAGGGCTGAACAAATGGCCGATCGGGTGTTGGCGGGCTCGATCACTCCATCGACATAGCCACGTTCGGCTGCCACATAGGGATTGAGAAGGCGTTCGGTGTAGTCGGCCTCAAAGGCGGCTTTCTCTTCTGGCGTTGCGCGACGTTGCAAGATGGCGGCCGCCTGACCGGCACCCATCACCGCAAGTTCGGCCCAAGGCCACGCCAGACACAGGTCGTTGCCCATTTTCTTTGAGTCCATCACGATGTAGGCGCCGCCGTAACTCTTGCGCAAGATGATGCAGATGCGCGGAACTGTGGCGCGACCATACGCAAACACCAACTGCGCTCCATGACGAATCATTCCGCGCCATTCAAGATCTTTGCCGGGATAAAAACCTGGTGTGTCAACGAGTGTGATGATCGGAATATTGAACGCATCACAAAACGAAACAAACCGTGCACCTTTTTGCGATGCTGGAATATCTAACGTTCCGGCAAGAGCAACGGGTTGATTGGCGACAATGCCAACTGGTCGGCCTCCGAAAGTCGCAAAACATGTCACCAAGTTGGCAGCCCAACGCGGTTTGAGTTCTAAGAATTCGCCGTCATCGGAGAGTGAACGAATCACACTGCGCACGTCATAACTACCTGTAGACGTTGATGGAATGACATCGCCGGCTTCGGGTGTTAAACGATCGTTGTCATCGTCGGTATCCCAAAGCGGTGGTTCTTCATCGAGGTTGTTAGGAAAATAGGCGATCAAGTTTTCTGCAAAGGCAATGGCAGATTCGCGGTCGGCGGTGACAGCAGTAGCGGCGCCAGTGAATTTTTCGTGAGCCGATGCACCGCCAAGTTCGGCGTTATCAATCGGAACCCCGGTGAACTCGGTAACCATTGATGGCCCAGAGACAAACGCGTAGGCCTGTTCGGTCATGATGACGTGATCGGCGATACCGAGCAGTAGTGCAGGCCCCGAAACTGCCGGACCATCAACGATGATGATGGTCGGCACGATTCCCGAGCAGTCGGTGAGTGCTTTTGCGGCAAGTCCCCAACTATGTAAAGCAGAGAAACCTTCGCGAAGGTCTGCTCCTGATGACGCCATCACAGCAATCAGCGGTAGGTGAGCATCGACTGCGGCGCGGGCTGCAGTTGAAATCATTGATGACGCATCAGATGACAAGGCGCCGCGATGATCGTCGGCAGTGACTTCGAGCCACACCACGTGGCGACCATTCAGATCTCGAATATCGGCTTGGGCGACGCCAGGCACCTTCGATCTCAACGCCACTGGATTCACAAGTTCTACAGTACGCCCTATTGAGTCTTGAGCGGGAACGCGTCAGCGCCGACGTGTAAGCCGGGTTGACGACCGCCACGTTGATTGATGAGTTCACGCGCCAGGTTGAGCGCTTCTCGTGTGGGCGGGCCAGGACGGGGTCGTTTGCGTTGAACCCAGCCGACGACTCGCCGCGGAAGACCCGGAACAGTGATTCGCGAGAAGTCGCCGGTTAGCCAGTTGGGGATAGCGGTGGCCGGAACAATTGCGGCCCCGAAACCCTCAAAAGCGAGTGAGGTCATGAGTCGTACGCCGTCAATTTCGGCTTTGACGGTGAGATTGACATTGTGCGTGTCGGCCGCTCGATTGATAATGCGTCGCAGTGTGGCTGACTTAGGTGGCAAGACGAGTGGGTGATCGCCGAGAGCCGACATGGGCAAACTCTCGGCACCGTGCCACGGGTGTTTGCTGTGTACGAGCAAGACGAGGTCTTCAGCAAAAAGGGGCTCAACGAATAGCTCGTCGTTATCGACGGGTAAGTGAACAATGGCGGCGTCGATCTGTCCGGCCAACAAACGGGGGATCAGGCTCGACGTGCCACCTTCAGAGATAATCGGTCTGACACCAGGGTGGGCCTGTTGTAGTCGGGTCAAGAACTGGGGCATTAACCAGCGTCCTGTTGTGCCGATGACGCCGAGACGGGTATCTCCCGTGACGACATCATCGAGGGCTGCGATATCGGCTGAAATGTCGTCAAACTCGCGCAAGATACGACGGCCTCGTTCAACAACAAGATTGCCCTCATCGGTGATTTGTCCCGTGGCTCGATCAATCAGGTTGATCCCGAGCTCTTTCTCAAGGCGGGCGATATGGGCTGACACATTGGACTGAACCGTAAAAAGGGCCTTGGCAGCCGCCGAGAAAGATCCATGGTCGGCAATGGCGACGAGCGAAGAGATCTGGCGGAGGTCCATCTCTAAAAATGATACTAGATATCTCCGCTATCTACTTGAGTTGTAGGTGCTGATAGGGCATACTTTATTTCGTAATCGCTGAGCGTTTCCCCCAAACGCTCACGAAAGATCCTCTAGCGAATCCCCCATTCGCAGGGAATCAGGTTGAGAAGCTCCGCATCCCCCATGCGGGGCTTTTCCCGTTCTCGGGCCAGTTCAGCTGCCAGCAGAAGCACTCAGGCAGAAGCACTACGAAAATACTGGCCCGTCGAATGTGTTCACGGTTGTAAACGATTCAACGGGTCGACGCGCGAGTTTTGTTGTTTGTTTGATGGGGTAGCCAAGAAAGATGGTGGCAGCGAGTGCCCAATTGTCGGGCAGGTTCAACAGCGCGCCGGTTGTTGGTTCAACACGTGAAGCAAATGTTGTGATGACTCCACCTAAACCGCGAGCACGCGCCGACAACAACACGCTCCAACAAAACGGATAGATCGACGCACCACCAGTAATGGTTGCTCGATCTAAGTCTTTGTCCATCATTGCTATCGAACCGAGATCGGCGGCAACTGCAAGAACAACCGGAACTGTCGCGATGTTGTCGAGCAAATCATTGGGAACATTGCCAGGAGTAACTGATGCCAGTTGATACGGAGCGGCATCAACGACAGTGAAAGGTGTTTGGCCGGTGGACGAAATCGCAACGTATTCATCCCAAACGGGTTTCATCGCTTCGCCAAGTTTGACGCGTGTATTTATATCTTGAACAACGGCAACGCGCCACGGTTGACGGTTGCCGCCGCTCGGAGCAAAGCGCGCATCATCAAGAATTGCATGCAGCATTTCGTTGTCAACAACTTGATCGGTAAAACCACGAACGGCACCCGTTGTTCGGATGCCGTCGCGTAGTTCCATCTTGATCGTCGCTGTAATCGTTGTTGTGTTAGTTGCCGCTGGCGACTTTGGCGCGCACGATGTTGAGAGCCGAACCCGCTTTGAACCACTCGACTTGTTCGGGGCTGAAAGTTTGCACACCTTCAAAGTCGATGATTGATCCGTCGGGCTTAACGATTTGGCATTTCACATTTTGGCCAGGTACTGGTGGAAGATTCAGCACGTTGATGCGGTCATCTTCACCAATGAGGTCGTAGGTGCCGGGATCGGCGAATGTTAACGGAACGAGACCTTGCTTCTTGAGGTTGGTTTCGTGAATACGGGCGAACGAGCGAGCGAAGATCACGACGCCACCGCGGAAACGTGGCTCCATGGCGGCATGTTCGCGTGATGAACCTTCACCGTAGTTGCGATCGCCAATCGCACACCAACGAATTCCGGCCTTGCTGTAGTTCTTGGCAATGTCGGGGTAGAGGCGAGTGCCTCCGTCGGTGATGTCTTTTCCTTCGCCGACAGCGTCGTCAAACGCATTGACGGCACCGATGAACAAGTTGCCGGAAATGTTTTCGAGGTGACCGCGGAAGGTGAGCCACTTGCCAGCTGCCGAGATGTGGTCGGTCGTGCACTTGCCTTTGGCCTTCATCAACACGGGCAAGCCAAGGTAATCCTTGCCATCCCATGCAGGGAATGGTTCGAGCAATTGCAAACGTGTGCTCGTAGGGCTCACGGCAACCGACACTCCGCTTCCATCTGCTGGGGGAGCAGTAAACGTGTTTGAACCCGGGTCGTAACCGTCGCTTGGCAATACTTCGCCGACGGGTGCCACAAGGCGCACTTCGCTTCCGTCAGGAGCAGTGATGGTGTCGGTGGTCGGATCAAAGTCGAGGCGACCAGACAAGGCAATGGCCATCACGGTGTCGGGTGACGTCACAAAGCTCAAGGTATTTGCTGAACCGTCGGCCCGCTTAGGGAAGTTGCGGTTGAACGAGTTGACAATGGTGTTGGGTTTGTCGGTTGCTTCTTTTGCACGTTCCCACTGACCAATACACGGTCCACACGCATTAGCAAGAACAGTTGCGCCAACTGCTTCAAGATCGGCGAGCAAACCATCGCGTTCAATGGTCGCGCGAATTTGTTCAGATCCTGGGCTGATGAGAAGTTCACACTTGGCCTTGAGACCTGCAGCAACTGCTTGGCGAGCGATTGATGCTGCACGGGTGATGTCTTCGTATGACGAGTTGGTGCACGAACCAATGAGCGCTGATGAAACTTCGAGTGGCCAATCGTTTTCTCGAGCTGCTGCGCCGACTGCTTTGCCGGTTTTGTGGGCACGGTCTGGCGAGTGCGGTCCGTTGATGAGCGGCTTGAGTTCGTCAAGGTTGATCTCAATGAGTTGGTCGTACTGTGCGCCGTCGTCGGGGCGAAGATCGGCGGCAACTTTGTCGGCTGCTGCTGCGATGCCCGCACGGTTGGTCGCCTTTAAGTAGTTGGACATGTTTGAGTCGTAGGCAAATAGTGAACAGGTCGCGCCAATTTCGGCACCCATGTTGCACACGGTGGCTTTACCCGTTGCCGAAATACTGTCGGCACCCGGTCCGAAGTACTCGACGATTGCACCCGTGCCACCTTCAACGGTGAGGACACGCGCAACTTCAAGAATGACGTCTTTAGGTGATGACCAACCACTGAGTGTTCCGGTCAACTTGATGCCGATCACTTTGGGCCATTTGACGTTGAAAGGGAAACCAGTCATCACGTCAACAGCATCGGCTCCGCCAACACCAATGGCGACCATGCCAAGTCCGCCAGCGTTCGGAGTGTGACTGTCGGTGCCGATCATCATTCCGCCGGGGAATGCATAGTTTTCTAAAACCACTTGGTGGATGATTCCGCTACCAGGGCCCCAGAAACCAACGCCATATTTAGCCGAAACAGTTTTCAAAAAGTCGTACACCTCGCGGTTGTCGTCGATTGCGACACCAAGGTCGATCTTCGCGCCAACTTTGGCCAAAATGAGGTGGTCGCAATGAACTGTTGAAGGCACTGCTGTTGTGGGGAGACCCGCAGTCATGAACTGCAGCAAAGCCATTTGCGCGGTGGCGTCTTGCATGGCAACGCGGTCAGGGTTGAAGTCGGCGTAACTGCCGCCGCGCACCATCTCTTGGTTAGCCGGATCAACGAGGTGGTTGATCAAAATCTTTTCAGCCAATGTGAGAGGTCGACCAAGACGTTGACGACCTAAAGCGGCACGCTCGGGGAGGGTTGCGTAGACGCTGTTGACAAGTTCGACGGGGGTACCTGCGGAAACGGAGCTCATGAGACAAGTATAATACAAGTGTGCGCGAGATCAGGTACAGAGTGATAGCCGATGAGTTACGGACTCGTGTGCAAGATGGCACTTTTGGAGCCGGTCGATTACTTCCGTCTGAGTCCGAACTCGGATCTGAATTTGCTGCGAGTCGCGTCACGATTCGGCGAGCACTCGAAACATTGCGTGACGATGGATTAGTCGATGCCCGACAGGGATTCGGTTGGTTCGTGGCCGCTGCTCCATTGCAACAAAGTCTCGGCCAATTGGCAACGATTGAAGCGCAGTTGTCAGACAGCGGTATCAAACCTGAGCGTCGCATTCTTGAGTTTGCTTTTGAAAAAGCCACAGTGAGCGTCAACAAGATTCTTGATGCTGATCAGGTTTTGCGAGTCAAACGACTGAATTTGGCCGATGGCGAACCATTCGCTTTAGTGACGGTGTGGTGTCGTGCCGATTTAGGTCAACATTTATCGCGAGCCGACGTTGAAAGATCTCCTTTCTATGAATTGCTTGATGTTCCGTTAAAAGGTGCAACGCAAACAATTGGCGCAGATGCGGCATCGGCCGAGAACGCCAAATTGCTCGGTATCCCCGTGGGGTCGCCCGTTCTGCGCTGTACCCGTACGACGACTGATACCGATGGTCGAGCAGTGCTTCTTTCCGAGCACGTTTTTCCGGCCCATCGCACCGAATTCGTGGTTGAACTGCCTCAAGCTGAACGATCGATTGCGCCAACTGGCTTACGCCTAGTGGAGTAGCCCTGAGAAGTCGTCTGGCAACAACTAACCTCATTTTGGCATGTCAGACGAACCTCGCATCGAATCGCGTCTCGGGCATTTGCCTGCGCTTGATGGTGTTCGCGGTCTTGCCGTCATCATCGTGTTGTTGTATCACCACAGCATCACATGGATGACGGGCGGCGAACTCACCGTCTCGATGTTCTTCACACTGTCGGGATTTTTGATCACGCGTCTGATGGTGTCCGAATGGGATAAGTCGGGAACGATTTCACTGCGCTCGTTCTATGAACGTCGTGCTCGTCGTTTATTCCCAGCGTCGTTCGTCGTGTTGTTAGCTGTGGTTGTCATCTGGACTTTGTTTCCGGGTTCTGGGCGACGCTTGGCGCCATGGGAATGGTTTTCGGGTCTGGCGTATTACGAGAACATCTATTTGCAATCTGCTGGCAAAAGCTATGGCGGGCTATTCGGTCTTGGGAATCCGTTGCAACACTTGTGGAGTCTTTCGTTAGAAGAACAGGTGTATCTCGTTTTCCCGGTGCTGTGTCTGTTAGTTCTGCGTAAGAAAGCAACACCTAGCGCTGTTTGGAAACTTTTTGCGGTTCTTGCATCTCTTGCGATCGGAGCAATTGCGCTCGGTGCCTACTACCGGACGAACTCGCCATTGTGGAGTCATCTGCCCGGACTTGACGCTCGCTGCGCCGACTCGTCGTGTGCGTATTACGCCACTGAAGTTCGTGTCGGTGAGTTTTTGATGGGTGCGGCATTTGCAGTTTTGTGGTCGGTATGGCGACGTGTGCCGCGCATCATCGACATTTTGCGTAAACCAGTCTTCGTTGCATTGTCGTGGCCGCTGATCGTCGTCGCGTTCACGGTGTGGTTCAAAATCGGTTGGCAAAATCAGTGGGGCGATGTTTTCTTTCCTTGGGCTGTTTTCTTTAACGGTCTGATCACCTTGCTGATCATTGCCTACGCCACGGCCGGTGTTGGTATGTGCAACTTCTTGTCGTGGAAGCCACTTGCGTGGATGGGTCAAGTCACCTACACGATCTACCTCGTTCATTGGCCAACATTCTTGGTGTGGGAGTCGTTGCGACTCGATCCAGATTTGCCACGTATTCGCGTTCCCGGAACCGACTGGGTCACGGTCGATCATTTTTGGCTGTTTGTTGCCAAAGCCGCAAGCACCATGCTGATCGTCTGCTTGATCTACTACTTGCTTGAGAATCCTGTACGTCAACGGAAATTGTGGCAAGGCAAGAAGCTGTTTGTTTACCTGGCGGCGATGGCGATCGTCGGAACCGTGATCGCATTCGCCGGAAATGCGCATCGCAATAGTGCAAACGATGTCATGTCAACTCTGAGCGAAGACGCTTTGGAAATGCAGCAACAAGCTTTGGCCGCTTTGCCTGATCTTCCAGATGATGCTCCGACAGTTTCGGCGATTGACCCCGATTTACCAGCGCGCATCATGATGGTGGGTGACTCACAAAGTTGGGTGTTGGCGTCCGGTCTTGACAGCTGGGAAGAATCAAACGGGGTCGTGGTTCAACCAAGTCCAGGAGTTGGCTGCGGCATTGGTGAAAACACACCGATCACTTATCTCGGCATTGAACAAGATTTTCGGGCTGGTTGTACCGAATGGCGCGAAGCACTCGGCCCAATCGTGCAAAAGTTTCGCGCCAACTTAGTGATCATTGTTGGTGGAACGGCCGACCTTTCCGATCGAAAGATCCCAGGGGTTGAAGGCTGGTCTCATATTGGAGAGCCCGCGTATGACGCGTGGTTGCTGGAACAGTTCAAGAATTTTGTCGATGTGATGTCGTCGGGCGGCTCGCAAATTATTTGGTTTTCCTCGCCAGATGTTGATCCGCCGTACATCGCCGGCGAAACAGGTGTCCCACCATTTGATGAGGCCGATCAGGTCCGGTCGGAGCGATACAACGCACTCATCCGACAATTTGCTGAATCTGATGAGCGAGTTGTCTTTGCAGATTTTGCCGCAGAAGTCAAAGCGCATCCAGGTGGCGAGTTTGAGCCCAAGATGCGACCTGATGGGGCCCATATTGATTTGACATACGCGCCCGAATTGGTGACGTGGATAGATCGAACGATTCGAGATGTTTATGTCGCGCCCTAACCAACTAGTGAAACTGTCGACTGTGAAAACTTTGTGGAGCCTTGCTGGTCCACGAGCAGCGCTGGCATGGTTCGCTGTTTATGTTCTCGTGTGTTTGACAGGCCAGAGATTCAATACTGACTATCTCAATTACGGTTGGCAATTAATTCCGTGGGATGTTTTGTCGACCGATCCATTACGAAGTGTTTTCTATTTGCATATTCAGCCGCCGTTATGGAACTTGTTTTTAGGAACCACGGCTTGGTTGTCACCATTTTCTGATCGGGTGACTCTGCAAGTGTTGATGGCGCTCATTGGTTTTGCGGTCGCATGGCTCGCTGCTGTGCTGGGTCAGCGATTGGGTTTGTCGCGACGAGTTGCAGTGATCGTGGCATTGATTGCGACTTTGCATCCCGAAGTCTTGAAAGGTGCCTTTGAACCAACGTACGAATTGGCGACTGCGGCCTTGCTGTTGGCAGTACTCATTGCTGTCTCCGATTTAACTCGAAAAGAAAATGTACGTCGTTCGTTGGTGATTCTTGCCAGCGCGGTCACTGTCACAGCACTGACCCGCAGTTTGTATCACCCGGCGTGGGCGTTAGTGATCGTGATCTTTGGCTTGTGGTTGATGCGGCGTCGCATTAACTGGAAGTCTTCAGTGTTGGTGTTATCAATCCCCGTGATTTTCATGGGTAGTTGGATGGCCAAAAACGAAGTGATGTTTGGTCATACCACGATGTCAAGTTGGTTTGGCATGAACTTGCAGCGTGCTGTCATTCCGGTTCTCCCAAAAGACGATCTTGATGAAATGTACGCAAAGGGTCAGATCTCTGAAATTGCAATGATTGGTCCGTTTGGCAAATACGAGTTGTACGAGAACGTTTTCGAAGATTGTGTCCCAACTCGCTCGCACCGCTCATTAGCAGAGCCGATGAGAACCACAGATCAGTGGAGTCCAAACTTCAACTTCGAATGCTTCTTGCCACTTTATGATCAAGCCGGAAAAGATGCGATTGCGGTCATCAAAGAACATCCTGAAGCGTGGCTTGAGGGCCGACTGTGGTCGCTCAGAACGACGATCGCAGTTTCACCAATTCCATCGGAAAGTAAATCCGAAGTCATGACTGGCTTAGATCGAGTGTTTTCAATTGCTCGTCTCGATTTTGGTGGAGTGCTTTCGACAAAGGGTTGGGGCACGCCGATTTACGGGCAACTCGAAGCGCATGCCGATTTCGGGTTAATGCTGATCCCGATGTATCTCACCATTGGTTGGATTGGTCTGTGGCAGATCCTGCAACGATTGCGACGAAAGCAATTGAGTGCGGCATCAACGATTTATGTGGTGGGCTCATTCACTGTCGCGTTCACGGTGATCGTTGGAGCAATTGCCGAACTTGGTGAACAATCTCGTTTTCGTACCATGATTGATCCGATTGTGACCGTGATGTTTTTGGCGCTGGTTATTCCTGTTGTGCAGCGTTGGTATCGGCGATTTCGCACGCAGGCGGGTTAATCACACGCGGTGACGGTAGGGAAGTAAACAGTCGCTGCGTCGGTTGCCTTGATTGTTAACCGACCGGCCTCAACTTCTTGGGTGAGTAGTTCGTTGTTTGCACCCGAAAAAGTGAAATCGTTACTGAGCACTACAACGCCGTCGTGCTGAAGTAAGGCACATGGAAGTTCTGCATACAAAGTTGCAACATCTTGCGCCTGTCCAGTGAGAGCCTTGATGGGAAGAGGAGCGTACGCAGATGGCAAGCCCGTGTCCCAATGCACCCCGTCAGCATCGTTGGTGATGATGATCTTGGCGCCCGATTGAAGCGCAGCGATTGAATACGGCTTGAGTTCAGAGCTATCGCTAAAGCTTTCGGCAACATTCCAAGGTCGAACCGCGAGCAGCGCAAAGAGAACCAGACCAACCGACGCGCTTGAAATGGCCTGAATGAGACGCGTGCCTTGTTGCTTGATGGCGATGTCATGCACCGACCATGCGATCGCCGCGAGAGTGAGGATTCCTGTGGGCAGCATCAAACGATTGTCGGCAATGACCAAAGCATCAAAGCCCATCATGCCGGCAACTAATCCGGCAGAAATGATGGCCGATGCGACAAGTGCGATTTCGGCAGTTGCTGTGAATAAGTGTCGCCGACGGATGATCCCGATCAGGGCAACGATGACGACTGCGAGCCACACAAGCGCAACAATCCATGACCACCACGAGGGGCCTTCGTTGGTGAAGTATGTCCGACGTAGGTCGCCTTGTTTGGCATCGAACCATCCGCCGATTGAGCGAACAAAAACTTCGATATCAAGTCGTCCGAGTCCACGCCATCCGGCGTTATGTCCACCGCCGGCCGACGACGCCCACAAAATATTGACGGCAGCTGGCATCATCATTGCGATCGTCCATACCAATGATGAAAGTTTGCGTCCAGTCTTTTGGTAGCGCTCCCATCCGGCGAGAATTGCGAGAGGTGCTCCGATAAAGCGGAGTAGACCAGCAGCAATTGTTAAGACGGCGACGGGGGTCCAACTTGCACCGTCGCGAAATTTTGCCAATGCAATGACTAACCACAGCGTGACCGCGCAGAACAAGGGTTCAGACAAAGCACCTTGAGTCGCGAGACGCATGGCTGGCGACATCACGATGAGTATTCCGGTGATACCAAGAATCAGGGGGAGGAGTTTCGAGCTTTTTGATTTGCGTGCACCGGCAATGAACGCAATCGCGATTGCAATGACGGCGATAATGCACAACAGTTCCATCGCATGACGTGTACCGATCATGATTCCGAGAGTTCCGGCAACGAGGGGATAGCCAACCGGGAAGTCAACGAACGGCAATCGGCCAGAACGATCCAGAAATTCGATCGCCGAGAAGTTAGAAAATGACGGCGCAAGATTGGTTGTGAATGGGTGCCCGTTGCTGGTGGCCTCGGTGCCACTCCAGTAGGTCACAGTGTCGAGCAGGTGGACGATCCCGTGGCGAAATTGCAGGATGCCGACGGCTAGTGCACCCAAAGCGGCAAGGCCGTACGCCGCAGTAACCCAACGCCCTTGACCAGTCAATTGACTGAGGGAGAGTCGTTCTTTGAACCGAGCCACCTAATGAGTCTGTCAGGCTGCGACACCTGAACTGTTGACCTGCCAAGATGTACCTATGGCTGTTGAAGATCGCGTCTCAGTAACTATTAGCAACGGAATCGCCGATGTGCGCATGAACCGTCCCGACAAGCGCAATGCGTTGGACAATGAAATGTTCTTGGCGTTGGCAGCTGCCGGAGAAAAACTCAAGACCGATAAGTCGGTGCGCGTCGTCGTGCTGTCGGGAGAGGGCTCTTCCTTTTGTGCTGGGCTCGACTTTGGTTCATTCCAGCAAATGGCTGGTGGAACAAAAGCCGAGAATGCCGGCGAAGGCAATCCTGGCACCATGGCCGACGGTCGCATCACCCACCTTGGTCAGCAAGTCGCCTGGGTCTGGCAAGAGATTCCTGTGCCGGTGATTGCCGCTGTCCACGGACACGCACTTGGCGGCGGAATTCAGATTTGCCTTGGTGCCGATATTCGCATCGTGCACCCCGATACGCAGATGTCGGTACGTGAAACTCACTGGGGTCTCGTGCCCGATATGTCCGGAACTCAGGTGTTGTCCAATTTGGTACGTCCCGATGTCGCCAAAGAACTGACGTTCACGGCGCGAGTTTTCAACGGTCGGGAAGCGTTTGAACTTGGGCTCGCAACTCGTTTGTCAGAGACCCCTCGTGAAGACGCAATGGTGATGGCCACCGAAATCGCTGGTCGCAGCCCAGACGCAATTCGAGGCTCTAAGGAACTGTTTAACCGAGTGTTTTCGGCTGGCGCGGCCGAGCAGTTCGCTGAAGAGCGCCGGGTCATCGGCTCTTTGATTGGTCGCCCCAATCAGGTTGAGGCCGTGATGTCGAATTTCGAAAAGCGCCCCGCCAACTTCATTGACCCCGCCTGATTCACGATTGAACAAGCGGCTTTGCCAGATATGACACATCTGGCTTGGCCTTAATTGGTTGGTTGGAAGCCAAGGCAGACCATAGAGTGTTTTTTGCCGATCGGGCCAGCGTTGTCCCGGGAGCCACAACCCTATTAGTTCGTGGACCCTAGAGAGATAACGATGTACCCCCAGATCAATCCTTCTGGCCTGCCGACCGCGCATGGCTTATATGACCCCCGCTTTGAGCATGACGCTTGTGGCGTTTCGTTTGTCGCCGACATTAAGGGTCGCGCCTCGCACGACATCGTGATGCGCGGACTCGGCGCACTGTGCAATATGGAACACCGCGGTGCAACTGGTGCCGAGGCTGACACTGGTGACGGCGCCGGTGTGTTGTTACAGATTCCCGATCGTTTCTTGCGCGGTGTTGTCAATTTTGAATTACCGCCCATGGGTTCTTACGTCGTGGGCATGGCGTTCTTGCCGTCGGATGTTTCTGTTGCCGCCAAGGCTCAGAGTGCAATTGAAGCAATCGCCCGCGAAGAAGGTCTCACGGTTTTGGGATGGCGCGATGTTCCGACCGATCCCACAACACTTGGCGCGGGTGCTCGCGCCGTTATGCCAACTTTCCGTCAGTTGTTCTTGAGCGATCCACAAGGTGCTTCTGGTCTTGAACTAGATCGCAAAGTTTTTGTGACTCGTAAGCGTGTTGAACATGATCTTCCGACCGAACAAAAGACGTATTTCCCTTCTTTGAGTTGCCGCACGATTATTTACAAGGGCATGTTCACAACTCCGCAACTTGGTGCCTTTTATCCCGATCTTGCTGACGAACGAGTTGAAAGTGCGTTGGCTCTAGTTCACAGTCGCTTCTCAACTAACACGTTCCCATCGTGGCCGCTTGCTCACCCGTATCGATTCATTGCCCACAACGGCGAAATCAACACGGTGCAAGGAAATCGCAACTGGATGCGTACCCGTGAAGCGCTACTGCAGTCAGATCTCATTCCGGGCCTCGAACGAGCATTCCCGATTTGTACCGTTGGCGGAAGCGACTCAGCAAGTTTTGATGAAGTGCTTGAGCTTTTGCACTTTGGTGGACGTTCATTGCCGCATGCCGTGCTCATGATGATTCCTGAAGCATGGGAAAATCATGAAACGATGGATGCCAAGAAGCGGGCCTTCTATCGTTTCCACTCATCGTTGATGGAGCCGTGGGATGGACCTGCATGTGTGGCCTTCACCGACGGAACTGTTATTGGTGCAGTGCTTGACCGTAATGGATTACGTCCAAGTCGTTACTGGGTAACTGATGACGACATGGTCGTGCTGGCCTCAGAAGTCGGCGTTCTCGATATTGATCAAAGCAAGGTTGTGCGTAAGGGTCGTTTGCAGCCTGGCCGTATGTTCTTGATCGATACTGCGCAAGGTCGCATTGTTGATGACGAAGAGATCAAGCAGTCGTTGGCTGCAGCTGAACCGTATGAAGAATGGCTGTCGGACGGTTTGATTGAACTCACCGACCTTCCTGAGCGCGAGCACATGGTGTATAGCCATGACAGCGTGATGCGTCGTCAGCAAATGTTTGGTTACACGCACGAAGAACTCAAGGTCATCCTCGCACCAACGTCAAAGACCGGAACTGAACCGATTGGCTCGATGGGAACTGACACTCCAATCGCGGTGTTGTCTGATCGTCCTCGTCTGTTGTTCGATTACTTCCAGCAATTATTTGCTCAAGTAACTAACCCGCCGCTTGACGCGATTCGTGAAGAGGTCGTGACGAGCGTTGGCTCAACAGTTGGTCCTGAGAGCAACTTGTTGAACCCAGGTCCGCAGAGTTGTCGCCAATTGGTGTTGCCTTTCCCGATCATTGACAACGATGAACTAGCCAAGATTGTTCACGCCGATGATGACGGCTCATTCCCCGAACTTCATGCACACGTTGTCTCAGGCTTGTACCGCGTTGACGGTGGCGGAGCGGCCCTCAAGGGCGCGCTTGATGACATCAGGGCAGGTGTTTCTGCTGCCATTGAATCTGGTGCTCGCGTCATTGTTTTGTCTGATCGCAATAGTGATGAAGTATTGGCTCCAATTCCGTCGCTGTTGTTGACCGCTGCAGTTCACCACCACCTCATTCGTGAAAAGACTCGGACACAAGTTGGTCTGATTGTTGAGTCAGGCGATGCTCGCGAAGTGCATCACATGGCTCTCTTGGTTGGCTTCGGTGCTGGCGCAATCAACCCGTACCTCGCCTTTGAATCAATCGAAGACATGATTCGCGAAGATGTTCATGGTCTCGGGGGCGTCGATGCCGAATATGCACTGAAGAAGTACATCAAGGCTTCTGGCAAGGGCATCTTGAAGGTCATGTCAAAGATGGGCGTGAGCACTGTCGCTTCGTATACCGGAG
>Ga0208227_1000137_pt1 | contig 18228 bp, 19 predicted proteins | sample LakMenEpi13Jun11_FD_150692 | JGI IMG/M metagenome (GOLD analysis project Ga0208227, IMG submission 150692) | Freshwater microbial communities from Lake Mendota, WI - 13JUN2011 deep hole epilimnion (SPAdes) | ecosystem: Environmental > Aquatic > Freshwater > Lake > Epilimnion/Euphotic zone ...
CGTCTCGATCTGGGGGGGGAGGGGGAATGGTGCAATGCTCACCAAGGGTATAAAAAAACTTTGACCAGCTCTCTTGCATTAGTTGCTCTGCAATTCTACTGCCCACCAAAAAAAATCTTTCCAGGTTTTTTTGTAACATATAAAATTTTTCAACTTTTTTCTCTCAGCACAAGTGTCCCTATTCAGAAAAAAAACATATGTTTTTTTTCCTTCCCAACAAGTGAAGTGAAACATCATAACTATCAGCAGGACTTGGGAGTTTTTTTATGCCAATGCCCATCTGAATGGCACAAGTTTTAATAGGGTCTTAACCCTTTCTTAGTCATCAGAGGGGATATTCAACCTTTACAATATTCAGTCTCAAAATTGTCTTAGGCTAACTGTACCTGATTACCTTACAACCTTCTAACTTTTTTTGATCTGAAAAATAAACCAAGTCCATTTATCCTTCTGCCCTCTTCAAAAAACTATGCTGCTGATTGAACTTGAAAGTGAATCAGCTAGCTGCTGCTGCTGCATTGGGTTCAACCCAGGCTGAATGGCACAAGTTTTAATAGGGTCTTAACCCTTTCTTAGTCATCAGAGGGTATATTCAACCTTTACAATATTCAGTCTCAAAATTGTCTTAGGCTAACTGTACCTGATTACCTTACAGCCTTCTAACTTTTTTTGATCTGAAAAATAAACCAAGTCCATTTATCCTTCGGCCCTCTTCAAAAAACTATGCTGCTGAACTTGAAAGTGAATCAGCTAGCTGCTGCTGCTGCATTGGGTTCAACCCAGCAAGTACACATTTATAAAAAAAGTTTGACATCATAAAGCAGCTGGCTTTTTTTTGTACCTTACTAAAGGTGGTCAGCTTAACCAAAGCATACCATCTCTGAAGTCATAATACAGTATTCATTTCTAACCAGGGTTATTTCCCAGGATCATTATGGCATCCATCGAATTTTGTCCACCAGCTCCTTTGTTTACTTCTGGAACTACACTTGACTGTAAAATGTTCCGACAGTCAATGTTTGGTTTTCCATCTGATCGCCACGCCTACTTTTTAAGATGTTGCCTGAATCCCATGAGGTACCATATTTAACTTTTTTAAATATTTTTTTTCAACTTTTTTTTCCTCTATCACAGTGGTCATGTCATAATTTTTATGTTCAGCCAGGGGAGGCTGCCCTATCAAATTAAAAATTTTGTAAAATATATCAGGTTAGCTATCAGTTTTCTTTTTTCTATGTTAGACATATAAATATAGATTATCTACTCACCTTTTTTTCTAGGGACATTGACTCCAAGTTGTTAACAGCTGAACCAGGCCCCATAGGTTTATATCAGCATGTTATTAATCTAAATAATTACCTAATATATTTTTTGTTTTCTTTCAGTTGTTTCCCGAAATTACGGGGTCAATGGGGCTGATCCCAAAAAAATTGACACAAAAAGTATCATTTTCGATTTTGATATTTTTCAACAAATGACAGACCCAGCCTTTATTACAAATCTCAAGGATAAAACAGAAAATTTTTTACAAAAACTTATTGAACACAGAGAAACAGGTAAAAACACTTATGAATCACCCTTGGATCCAGTCTCATTACATATTCTTTGTAGACATGTCAACCAGCACAGCTCGTTGTGAGAATACTTCTTCCACTGTTGCCGTCATTCACACTTGTGACAGTAATATTAAAATACTACTTACTTTGGAGGTTAGAAATTTAAGAAACCTAAAGGTTTAGGAAATTTTTAATAACTTTTTTGTATCTGCAGCACTACAGCCTTTCAGAACTTGGTATTAACAAAAAAACAGAAGATGAAAGGTACTCTATACATTTTAATTAAACCAAATAATAATAATAATAATAATAATTATACCTAAATTTACATTCTTTTCTTTTTAGCCTTGATAATGTGGGACTTAAATTCAAGTACCAGTTCGAAGATATTGCCTGCAATGCAAAGACTTTCAAAAACAGCGAAGACAACGAACCCATGCCGAAGAAATTAAAACTTAACGACAGCAAAAGAACATCTATTCTCGAATACTCCTCAGTCCAACTGCCTGTTGCCCCTTTCATTGATTATCTTGAAAATTATTCACAGGCTTTTGTGTCTCAGTGTCTGAGGTATAACAACCCTGAAGAAACAAATTAATATATTTATACATGAATTTCAGACCAAATAATGCAACATAGAACCCTTAATGAAGTACTTCCATTGAGTCAGATTGTTTACGTAATAGGTAAGGTGCCTCATGTGACTCACGTAATGCATAATTAATCTTTTAAAATTATTTTTTTAAGCTGAATCAGGCAGTGGAAAATCAACATTTATAAAACAACTAATCACTGAATGCCACACTGGTATACTTTAAGTTTTTTTTTAAAACTTAAACCTGGTTACTAACTCACATCTTTTTTCCTTAGGTATTTCTATATACGTTCAAACGGCAGAACCAACAGATTTTGAGAACATTTCAAGAATTTCATTTCTTCCTGATAATTTCACAGTTGACGAAGATAACTTTTCAACTATCCCAGAAAATTCACTCGTTGTTCTAGACGATTTTGCCTTTAAATTAGCCAATAATAAACAGGCTAAAGTAAACTTTCTCCGAGTTGTAAACTACATATTACGACATAAAAAAATTGTATTGATCCTCGTTATACACAATTTGTTCAGCAACAGTTTATCAAATGATATTTTGTGTGCTCATCATGTTTTTCTTTCCTATTCAAATCTAGGATACCTTATTATGAGGTGAGACTATTTTCATATATTTTTGTTAAACATTAATTACACCCTTTTTATCTTTTTCAGAAAAATATTTATGAGACTTGGTGGTCCTGAAGTTCTAGATTTCTTCCAAAGTGTTCCAAAAGCTAACTATCACTTTGCTTATATAAATTCAGCACGAAACTATATCATAAATCGAGTTGAAAATCTATTTAACGATACTCGGCAAGCTATTATGTTTGCTAATAAACAAACTTTTTTAATCCATGATGCTGAGCAAGATTGTTCTCGAACACTGGAACCCACTGAAGACAAAACTAATACAGCTGTCTCAGAATTTATTCAGTCCACCTATCCAAAGCAGAAATATCTTAAAATTGTGGCTACCATTTTAGAAAAAAATAATCTTGTAAATCATGATCTTTTCTTTTTAAATTTTACAGATATTCATTTAGCTGATTTTTGTTCCTTTATCAATAACAAATTTGATAAGAAAGAAAATATTCGCCTGATAAAATTGTGCAAATTTATACAATCCCAAAAGATTCGGTTTCCAAATGTTTGCATTAAGAATTCCAAAGCGAAAAAATACTTGTGTTAATTCTTTTTAGATTAAATAATGACATCAAATGACATTCTAATTCAATGTCAGTCTGAAGTGAGTTATATTTTTGTTATTAATTCACATTCTCTAACCCCTAAAAAATGTTCCATTTTTTTAGAAGAATATTTTTCAATGTAGTCTTGATCATCATTTTCGAAACATCAGATGCAAGAAAAATGATCTGAGCCTTAGATATGTCTCCAATCAAATTTATAGTCCTCCATTTGGTACGTTCTTTCTTTAAATTCCCATCATATTTCATTGTGTCACCCTCTCTTTTTTTCTAGAACCTTTTACAATCTGGTTCAAACCAACAAATTATCTAGGTTAGTAAAGATTTTTTCAAATTTACCTATTTTTTTAAGCGTCAATTATCCTAGACATTTTCTGCTTGAATGAGGGACAGACTGCTATCAAAAATCCTTTCACCATGCTCAACACAAGTTTTATTAAAGCTATCAATGGTAAAGCCAACAGCTTTTTAAGTGACACGGAACCAGTTCAAAACCCCGACGATGAACAGAAAGTTGACCATTATTTAAAAGTTACTTTACTTCCGCATCAAATCATTATCTTTCCGAAAACCATATTTGACAACATGGATCGCGAAATCCTTTTGAAAATGCGATACTATGATGACCCTGAACTAAGGTAACAACAGAAATTAATTTTTTTGTTAAATTATAAAAATATTACAATTCTATCTTTTTAGACAACTTATAAAAAGCATGGTGGCTAAAAATATTATAACCGAAATTCATACAAATTCAGCAGGACAGGTAGTATGATGTGTACATATTAAAAAAGTCATCGATAAAAAAATCACCCTCCTTTTTTTATCCTAGAAAAAACGTTATGACCAGTCTACACAGGATGATGTTCTTCTAAATTGGATGAATCCTGAAATAGAGCTGTGTAAGTTAAAAACACAAAACCTAATTTTATACAATGTCTTTAATCATTTATTTTTCAGTTGGTATTGGCTGGGAACCTGAAGACCAAACAACCCTTATCGGTCAAGAAGATATTCAGCTTGACCAGTGCCAATTCGACTTAACTTTCACTTTTGACAAAGATCACACTAATGAAATGTTTACTCAGCAATTAGTTCCTACAAGTCGTCTTAAAAGTTTTCTTTGCTACCTTCTGAGTGAAAATATCACCAAATTATATTGGCAACAGTTTGACTGCGCCATGTCATTTCCGCAATGTCACTACGACTGGAGCGTGACAAGCGACAATAATGCTATGGTAATATGTCAACTAATACTGAAATAAATATTTTTTACATAAATGTTCTTTTCCTTAGAATGACGAATTTGCCAGTGCTTTAGAGAATGAACTGATGAACATCTACCAAAAATCATGGATCACCAAATACTTCAATGTTGAAACAAAGTCTGAAAGAGGGGTTGTTTTTTTCTTCGATAATTCTGCTGCCAAAAACAACTTTCAGTGTTACAGATTCGAAATTGTTCTTAAAATACCAGAAATCACCAAACTCTATTTTAAACCTGAAACCTTTTGGACGGCCAATATGAACAAATGGATTACAGTTGATACTTTAAGTGATATTTTAAATGCTACTCCGAGTAATAATGCTCCAGGAACTAGACCGGTCTCATACGATCCTCCATATCTTCTCATTTTTAAAATACAAGGAGTAGCCTCGAACTATTTGTCCTTTACTGATTTTAAAAAGCCCAATTCTGAATCCACCATTCTGGCTATGCTACGATATGATGAAGATAAATTAATGTTAAAAGATGAATGTACCACAGAAATCATTTTACCCTATAAAGGAGACCTTTGTCTTAATGAAGTATTGGAATTCAAATTATATGACTCCAAAAACAAATTAGTTCGAGTGTCAGATAAATCACAACTCTTTATTTTACTAACTATACTCTGAACCTTGCAGAAAACAATGGTTGTCAAACAACAAGAAGCTACTGAAACACTGATGTACACTTTTGATTATCCCATGCTTACAGAAAGTGGTCAAGTCAAAATAACTGATGAATGTATTACATTACAGTTTCCAGAAAAACCCACAGTCTATGTCAAAGATTCTGTGAAAATTCCAAAGAATGTAACTTTGTTTATTGAAAATAGTCATTGTCTTTCACTTGATTGGATACCTGTGCATACATGGACAGATTATTTTCGTGTCAAAGACATGATTGAAAAATGTCTTCAATCCTATTGTAATTTAACGGGTAATACCTGTTTTACACCCCATACTTTTGTTAATTCTTCAGGATATCATGAATCAATCACTACCAACTTTTCAACCGACAACTTTTCCCTCAGTTGTTTTGAACATCTAACTGATACTTGTATTCAATTGTCTGTAGCTGAAGAAATAAATGATGACAAAGAAACACCTCTTCATTTCCAACTGTGTATTGGAAAACATATTGTTTTCTCCACCGAACGAGATCTACATTGTGTAACCAACGCGTCAAATGTTCATTTTATTGTCCAATTTATTCTTTTCAAACTATTAAACATATCAATATTGTAATTTCAGAATATGTACTCCTATAATCTAAGCACCTTTGTACCTCAATTGCGAGAAATTGTGTCAGAAGCGCACAAACATCTAGGTAAATTATCTTATATTTGTTTTTTCTTTGATACAAATGAAAAAATATATATATATTTTTTGTCTAGATCAATGTCATACATGTGACATAAATGGTGGTCCTGCTAAAGAATCCATAGACCATAAGTATGTTAACTTTATAGAGAAGGAACTTCTGCCAGAGCTAAACTTATTGGCCACCAAATATGCTTCTTGGTGGACATTCAAACCATCTTCCCTTTTAAAATCGTACCTCAATGATCGTGAAATTGTCCTGGATGAATATTTCTGTCTGGATGAATTACAAGAACAAGTTGAGCATGTGCTTAGAAATGGTGCTCAATACTATAACAGCGATGTCATTTTGCTGATGGATGAAGAACAACAGAAAGTATTTGATGCCTGGTGTATTTACGTACCAGATATTATAAAGGATAATCTTATGGATCATGTAGTTGCGGCTCCAGATAAAATATCCAAAGTTCTGCAAAATAAACATATGACTGAAAATTTCTACATAGACTCACCCATGGACATCATTTATCAAGACCCATCCTCGGTGTTCTGGCTGCCTCCTTTAATCGATTTTGCTATAAACAAGTCTACTGGTAATGTGTACTCCTGGAACCGATTAATATTTATGTTCACAGAATTCTGTCTTAATAACAATGACTACTTTACCCGCTACAGCGACACCATCATATGCATCAATGAAAATACATGTTTGACTTCACTTTTTGGTTTCAAATATTTTCACCTCTCACAAATTGAAACTATATTGAAAAAAGTAACAAAATTTCTCGGAAGAAAAAACGGTATAATTCAAAACTGTCACTTTATAAAAAATAATCCTATATTTAGTGCATCATTAACTAAAATTCATCCTAATGTATTTACGTTTATCGACGAAGTTATCAATAGCAATAATAGTCTGATGCCTACGTTTTCGTCTAGATTATATATTTAATGTATTTTTCAGAATTATAATGATCAACGACTACTGTCACTGTCTCCAAAATAACAACAGTATTCCAGTGTATAATCCAAGATGGATCTGTCTCATGCCTAATAAAATTAATGAAATTATGATTGGACCTCTGGGTCCTCTTGAAGCGGATTGTTTTCTGGAAGTGAAAGAGTCCCCCACAAACCCATTTCGAATTGTAAACAAATATGTTTATCCAAACTTTCTTACTCACATGATCACATTGTCTTTGATTACACCAACAGTCTACATTATCAAACCAGGTGACCTACTGGCGTCATTGGAGCTCATCACCTCAGAGAGATACCTCAAAGAAATCAATGGTAAAGCAAATTTTTTATGGTATGCCTTTGTTTGAGATATGTTCTACTTTTTATCTTTCTATTTTAGATATCTATTACTCAGACTCTGAAGAAGAAGAAGAAGAAGAAGCAAAAGAAAAAGAAGAAGAAAAAGAAGAAGAAAAAGAAGAAAATTCTTTTTGATAAAAACAAATATACGCTTAGCCACCTGACAAAAAGGTCTTCTTTATTGTAAAGTTCTCTTCCCCCTCCTATCGGTTTTCGATCCCCCCCTTCCCCCTTCAATCTTTCCGTTTACCTCTTTCTACATATTGTCATAATCTTTGAAATCTTTCAGATAAAATATGTCTTGCTCTGCCTGCCTTGAAAATCCAATAAAATTTTTGGCTACCTCAGCACATCACCTCATACGTCAAAAAAATCTTCCCGCTGTGTACGATGACGAATTTTTGGGTAATACTTCCCACTAACTTATTATTATCATAATTATTATCATAATTATTATCATTATTATTATTATTATTATTATTATTATTATTATTATTACTGTTATTATTATTATTATTATTATTATTATTATTATTATTATTATTTATATTTCAGATGCTTTGCTTCATTACATTTGGAGGATCAACCGAAACTTTTTTCCTGATTTTCAAGACCTGGTAGAAAAACTTCAGATAACATCCAGAGAAATTCGCAATAAAAAAATAGATATAGGACATATTCTGAAATTTATAACATGGACTCTTAATATCAATATAAATCTTGTCAAGATAATTTATCGTCCTACTCAGAAAAGTGGTCACAAACCATTCTGCTTCTCCTACAGCTTTCAAAACACCTTGGTTAAAATTTTAAGAACACCCAATCGATTTAAACCTATTCATGTTATTAACTACAAAAAGAAATACTACATTTTAAATGAACCCCCTGTCATTTTTCCTCTTCTTCTGAAAAGAGTGAATCCTCAAGAAAAACTAACATACAACACAATTTCAGTTCGAGCTGATCAAATATTAGATATAGTAAAAAGGAAAACAGATCATTTATCTTTTCCTTTCACAATCAATATTTATACTTCATACGCCTCAATAGAAAAAACCTCCAAAGAAATTGGAAATAACATGATTGGACAATTCTTAGCGGACAATACTACAGAAGTGTTTCATGTGTTTCTTACACCAGACCCTGAAAAAAGTAATCTAATCAGAATAAATGCTCTCGAAACTGTAAAAGGGTCAGTTAAATTTGACAAACACAACTTATTTGCAAACACTCTTATAACTGAAGGAAACAAGACTGTATTCAGTACAAAACCCAAAGAAGTTCTTTTAAATCAAAAATCGTGTATTTGTGATCATAATGAAACTCAACAATTTTCTCCGTCTCAACGATACCGTAATTTAGGTATTTTTACATCATTTATTGCAATAAAAAGAACTAAATTGTTTATCCTCCACTCAATGTTTAGTGACTGGTCAAAGCCTTAAATTTTTTCTGTATGAGAATTTAGGTATGTTTTCATAATGAATAATAATAATAATATTATGTTTTTCTAAAATACTGATATAACTTTCTTAACTACTGATAACTTTACAATTTCACTTTCATAACTTTGTTTAGAAAGTCTTGGTATGCTAGACGAATCCCTTAAAAAAAGGCTTAAAATTTGCAGTGAAATATCATTTCTAAGGTAAGATCCTCCTATTTTATCATTGCAATGTCTGTATCATGTTACCTACATTTTTCAGTTATGACACAGAAGCTTTAAATAAACAACTGCTACAGACAGAAGCTGAAGATCAACTTTTCATCAACACCTTTCGAGATACCGATCATAAAAAAATTACATTGGGTGTTCAACAACTGTATATTATTGGTAACACTTATAAATTTTTTCAAATTTTTTTCAATTTTTTTTCAAATTTTTTTCTCAAATTTTTTTCAATATTTCAGGACTCTATGACTCAATTCCAGTTCAGGAAACCCTAAATATTTTGAAAGTAAATCTTCCTGGGATATTATTTACAAAACTGAAAAAATATGTTACGAATGAGTGCGATAATGTAAGATCACACATAGACTGGAATTTTTTTCATCACAAACTTGAAAAATTAAATCTCGATGTATGTGCCAATCAGCTAATAAAATTACTTGAGAAACCTACTATCACTGAAGATCAAGTCAAAACCTTTCATATTTCAACTAACAAAACAAGTAACCTCCATACTGAACCCACGTCCAAAAACACATCAAAAATGATCTATCAGTTTCTCATGTCTATATATCAACGAAACATTATCGCATCATTAGTCAAATACATTCTACTTAAAGACATTTTACAAAAATTAAGTACATCTCAATTAACTGACACTCACAAAGGCGTGTTTAGTTCCATCAAGAACCGTCTCCAGGAAATTATTTTTGAATGTGTGTTAACAGCTTTTAATGGTTCAAACTATGATAACTATCTAATTTGCAACAACTTAGTTATAATTCTTACAAACTTAAATGAAAAGATTCACCTGTTTAAAAAGGGTGCCTCTATTTCAACTGTTAAAATTGTTGTAAAAAAAAATCTGACACGATTCCAAAATATACAGCATACTATCAAACAAAAAGTGAAACAAGAAACTTCCAATAAATGGATCATGAACCTCTATATTAAAGATATTCGTAATTTAGTGGCTGCCAACATGTCTCTAGATAAAATAGGCAAATTATTTAATTTAAAAGTATCTAAGTTATGTTTCCCATATGAAAAAGCCACATCCATACAAACCTTAAAATCTATCACTAGTTTACATCCCAATGATGACTTATTTTGGCGTGATACATTCTCAAGTAAAGAAATTTCACTGGAAACGAGACTTGAAGCCCAAGTTATTTTCAATATGCAAGGATTTGCCAATCTCTACGAGTATAGTGAATACTATTTGAAACAAGACTGTGTACTTTTGCATTCCATTGTATTAACTTTATTTGACAATTATCTTGCAGATGACATAAATATTTTTTTAAGACGAAACTATTCACAGTCTAATCTTGCCTATCAACAATTTTTTATTGTAGAACCCTCTCGTCAAATTGATCAAGTGTTAGCCCCTAAAAAAATATCAAATACATTTTTCAATTATTTTATCAAATTAGCTGTAACTGGCGGATTATGCACAAGCTTCGTACATGGTGATATTAACAGCACTACTGTTATAAATGAACATTTTAACTATCTGGAAAATCCTCGTTTAGACCCCGAAACATGGCCTAATTTTGACAACCTTAAACCATGGGAAAAGGCCTTCAGAAACACACCATCTGGAATTATTACAATTGACATTCGTTCTCTGTACCCAAGTGCTACTGTTAAAAAAATGCCTGTCAATTCACCTCTGTTCTTCACCAGATGTATCAGACTAGACTCTGAAACAATACATCGAAAAACTAAAACTTCTACCGTAGACGTGCAAAGTTTTTGTGAAAATGTTCGAAAAAAGGGAAGTTATAAAACTGATCGGTTTCAATTAATTAATGATCCCCCTCGATTCCATAATGAATTTCATGCTTTAAACCATTATCTTGCATCGCTCCCTGAAAACATTAAAATTATACGTTTTCAATCAAGTTTTACAGCTCTGGGTCAATTGTATCTTGCTCGGTATCCTGTTGATGGTTTTTTAGTGTTCAAGACAGAAAACAGCCAGACTACATTTATTAAAGTTATTCAATACCATTCAGTATTTCGTCATGGACATATCACTTCATGTTGTATAAAGAATGATGAAAATCAACAGAAGCTAGCCAATGACACTTTAGAAGTTAAAACAAAAATTTCACTACTAATGCATCACCTTGTAGTTCATTTCAATCTGAATCATGTTGAATGGGAATATGTAGAGATTTCTGATTGTGAATTCAACCATACAATACCTAAATTTAAAGATAAAAACTTTATATTTCCCTACAAGAAACTTTACACCTATAAAGGATTTTTGGACAATATTTTGACAAAAAAACTCACTGGACTGATAGTCGTGAAAGACTTGGAAATAAAAAAAAATAATCAAAATCCTTGTTTTGGTTTTATCATTCAAAAAGCTGAATACACCTCTAAACATTTATCTGATTATACTCGGAAACAACTTACTAAATTAAGTCCAGGTCCAAAAGTTATCAGCCTTCACAAAAGTTCGTCATTTATGGTCATTAGCACAGACTATTTTGTATGGTTGTATAACACATTTGGATTTGAACAAACCCCTGATATATATCACGCCCTTCTCTTTCAACAAGCTCACTATTTACGATCACAAATTGAATTGAAATTAAAAACAAGAAAGATTCTTAAAGAAAAAATTAAAAATGAAAGAGATCCTGAAAAAAAACAAATCTATGAAATTCGAGCAGAACTTATAAAGCTCATGTTAAATTCATGCTACGGATTTACTTTGTGCAACTTGACATCTTCAAAGTTCAAATCTTTTATAAATATGCAAACAATTCCTAAGCATACTAAACGAAAACAAAAAATCGCCTCATGTGTACAGTTAAGTCATCGTGTTTACCTAGCAGAATACAAAACATCCCAGATTCAAAGTCCATTCGAAACTATGCTAGGTCATGTTGGATGCTCAATACTTTTCCATAGCAAAATTATATTACTGAGAAGACTTAACTATTTATTGAAATTTCTGAATCCTACAAAAGCTCAACTACTGTACATGGACACAGACAGTGCTCACTTTTTAGTAAAACATAAACGTTTTGAAGACAATGTAGACGAAAATTTAAAAAGTCAATTTCTCTCTTTATTTGACAAACATTTTGAAACCGGAGACAAAATTAGTGGAATTTGGGTTGAAGAAGGATTTTTTAACTCGGGAAAATACATAGGAGAAAAAAGTTATGTGTTGACTGATGAAAATAAAACCTTATCACACATGAAAGGATTAAATAGTACGTTTCAAAAAAACTTTGTTACTGAAAATATCGATCCGTATGAAAAACCAAACATTAGTTACCATATTATGCATAAATCACCTGACTTTGCTATATACAAAACTTATATGAATAAAAATTTGTTTTCAAATTATGTACCTATAAAAAGATATTTTGTTTATGCCGCTGGTAGTCTACCATTGAAAATAAACTAATTGCAGATGATTCCAAAATGTGACACATCTTTCCCTCAAACTCCTTTGCCCATGCCAGAAGAGAAAAACGAAACTACAAGTAATACTATTCATAACCTTCAATCACGCCTCAACAATCTACATAGACTTATAAAAGACCCTCAGATAATCCATCTGCATGGATTTGAACTTCTGCAACTCAAAAGTGTGTCCCACAATATAAAACAGCGTGTAAACACATTGTTTTTCGAAGCTCATATTCCATGCAACTGGAAAATAAATGTTAAATGGAGTCATCCGTCTCGTACAAAAATTATTGTTCATGTCACATTATTAAATTATATTGTTAAAGAAAGAGTAAAAGAATTGCTTTTAGATTTTTTTAAAAATAAATATAACAACATTATTTATGTTGAATAATTCCTTTTTCAGACAAAACAATGCCTATGCCATCCATTGGAACATATACGGAAAAAAAAATTACAAATCAAATTAATACCCTCATAAAACGAATTGATGAACTTGAATCCCTCATAACGAAACCACCATTTATTATGATCTATGGTGTGATGAATATTCCTTCAGAATTCTCAAATGATTGGGAAGCTCAGGTCACTCATATTTTAACCATAAACAATATTAATCCCAACTGGATTCTCAACAAAATCAATCCAAATGCCAATACTGAATATCCCTATTTTGTGACTATTCAATTTATTTCGCATTGCATTAAAGAAACTGTTTTTACTATTCTCTCCCAGTACCTCGCGGTTAATGATTTTGATGATGTTTATGTTACTAAAGATGAAATGTAATGTTTCAGAAAACAATGTCAAACTGTTACAACTTAACAAACCAAAAACTTCTTCATGAAATCAACGTTCTTGAACACAATATAGATATTTTAAAATGTCGAGCCCTTACTTCCCCATGTATTTCCATAAAAGGATTCGACAAATTACAAATTCATCCAATAAAATATAATTCTACTGAATCCCCCGTACATGATGTAATTCACAAATTGTTTATGCTACTGAATATTCCAAATTTTTGGATTCATTCAATAGAAAATACCCAAAACCCAGTCAATCCCAATCATCTTCCTTCTTCAATAAAGATTTGTTTAATAACCGACAACATTAAAATGTATGTGTACAATACTTTGTTAAAATATCTTCGACAGACAGATCAAAAATCTGTTTCTGTTAAATTGCTAAATTGATAAATTGATAAATTGTTAAATTGTTCAATTGTTCAATTGTTCAATTGTTCATTTGTTCAATAACTTAATATCTTTCAGATATGAATGAAGATAATATTTTCATTCCTGACCCTGTATACAGGAAATGGTCGCATAACAACTCATGTCAAGATGGTCCTACGCCTGTTCTCAGAATACGATATGAAGGACTAAAAACAACCTTACACTGTCCACATCCGGCTCTGATTACACTCACAAACAATACTTCATTCACAATTCCATCCTGTGGCTTCACAACAATTAATTTTAATGTATTAGTAACTACATCTTTACCGGCTGTTTCTATATTATATGGTAATGACTTTCTATTCAGACACGGTCTTACATGCGTTGTTAATCAACTTCCGACTAATGATACTTTGCTTCATATTAAAGTATATAACCACAAATCAGAACCCTTAACATTTGCAAAGGAATCCTTACAATTCACATGCCATACTGTACTGGCTAAATACTCTTAAATATATTTCAGATGCATTATCTTTGTACAGACTGTAACTACCAAACGGTAAACAAAAAATGTTACTTTCACCACCTTCAAATGCATGAAGAAAATTCCACTGTGGAAAAAACATCCAATGATTTGCCTATTCCAAAACATACATGCCTACTCTGTGATTATCAAACCAATAAAAAACAACTATTAAAAGCTCATGAATTACTTCATTCAACTGTCAAAGAATGGAAATGTACTCAATGCAATTATATGTCAGCTCGAGAAAGTAATCTTAAACGCCACATAAAAAGTATCCATGAAAATCTTCGATATCGTTGTGACCTATGCTCTTATAGTACAACTCGTACCAGCTACTTAAAGGCCCATATGAAATTTGTCCATAAATGCAATGAAAATCCAAAGTAATTTTCAGATAAACAAAAAAATGAATCCCGATGTATGTCTGTGTTCTATTATTGTATTTATTCTAATATGCTGTTTGACGTACTTTACTCTACAACTAAAACCTACTGGTGATTCTACAATTAAAACTACCATTCCCAGTGCCAGTACTTATTCAATAAAAAACGAATGATACTACTTCAAACTTCAAACTTTAACTTCAAACTTCAAACATATTTTTTGTTTTTTCCAGATACAAAAATGAATCCTGATGGATACCTGTGTTCTGTAATCTTTTTTTTCTTAAGTTGCTATTTGATGTACTTGACTCTTGAATGTCTCTGTCTGTGTAGTGTGATCGTAATACTTTTACTTATTATATTCCACCTTTTTTCGGTGTATAGTCAAAAACTGCTAATGACTTAAAAAAGTATGTCGAAAAAATGCTTTAAAAAACATAAATTTGAACACTATCATTACAAACTTTCAAGTAATGTTCGGTAATTTTAAACTATCAAATAATTTCAGAAAAAAACAAATGCTTCAGCTCTTCTATCTGTTTATTTACGAGAGATCTCCAACACCACTTCTGATACAAAAAACAAAAAAATCCATCTGCCCTTCACTACACGGCATTGATGAAAAATTATAAAAAATGAATAACTTTGAACAAATGCTACCCTGTATGAAAAGTAAACATGTTTACTTTAATCTCACACCAACGGTGATATATGAACCTGCTGATATATCCCAGGACTTGCGAAAATGTCGAGTAAATAATTTTATTCAAAGAAAAGCAGACGCTGCTCGCTTGGAAAGACTTCTTTCTCCAATCTTGTCTCCAGAGCATCGTAATAAAATCTGGAAAAAAATCCATACATAAGTTTGCTAACTTACTTGTGATGGAACTATATCATTTTTCAAGAATATTGGGCATGAAGAAAAAAAATGAAGAAGGTGGTTATGACTTCTGGCCAGACCATTATCGATACTGTGGAAAGTCATTTAGTATTAAACCTCAGACTCATGTGATGATTGTACTCTGCAACAATTGCAATGAAAATCATGCTTATAATAACCGTAACTGTGAACTTATCTATGACCAGAAAGGACAAATACAAACCATTCATTTATATAATGTTGAAACTAACGACACAATATTAATCCATAGTAGTCAAACTATAGGATCACTTTATTATAATTATCCTAGTATCATATATGGCAATGGTAAAATTATCAGTGAAGGACACTTTTTTACCAATGTTATACAAAGTCAAGAAAAATCGAATTGCCTGAAGAGATATTGTATATTTAGCCCTACACACCCTTTTCTCATCAACATACACCGTAATAATAAAAATCACCAACTTCTTTGCAATCTATCAAAAGGTTGGACTTTTTTCTGTATTTGTCAATCTTTTAAACAAAACAAGTTTTATTTCTATCCAACTTCCAAATATATCCTCATTCCGGTTCAATGCAGTAATCCTAATATTCTTCAATACTATATTTTATGTGAAAAAAAGGCACCTCTTTCACTATTTCATTTAAGTCTTTCTAGCATTGTCCAACATAATCTCAATCATACCCTAAACACAAAAAATAATATCTTACCCAAAACCATATGTGAACAATCTCCTAACTGTCATCAATACCATTTATTACCATTTGGTATGAGTCACCGCAATATCCATTGCACTGGTAACGGTGAACCCTCAAAAATGATATCTAATTGGTAAATAGATGTCCTGATATAATGTATATACTTTCAGATTACTCATCTACCTATTTACTCCACTGCTATATAAAAACAAAGGTATTAATACAACTCTATACTCATGTGACATGACAAAAATTATTTTAAATAATTCTAATTCTGATAAAACATTTATACATTTAGGATTAACGATGTCGACCTCATCATCATCATCATCAGCAGCACCCTCAATGGACAATGTTGAAATATTATTAGCTTTATATCAGTTCAAACCTGGATCACCACTACAAAAATATCTTAAAACTAAAATGCCTGAAAAATACAATTTTATGACATTCACATTTGCTAATCTATTAAGTGACTTAAAATATATCATTAAAAAGGAATTTCTCTTTGATATACTTAATCCTTCTATTATTATCTGTGATTCTGATTTGGAAGCTGCTTTAAATATCAAAGCCCTACATGTTACAGAAGTACGAGACTGTGTACTAACACAACTTGAACGTGTACCTCCTTTTCAAAGTAAAAAACCTTCTTTAAAACGTCTATGTTATGCAATTGAAACCAGAAGTGCTAAAAAACAACGATATTTTAATGAACTTAATCAAAGTAAAAATAAAGCGAATCAACAAATGCCCCAAAAAACATTTCAAGAAGCTGAAAGTTATAGGCTGAAACCTTTACTCAGAATAGCCCTAAAACGAATGCCTTCCTTCCCTTGTCACCAACGAACATTTAAATATAATGAAATATGTAATTATCTGTCAAAATATATTATTTCTTACAAAAATGATTTATTTGATGAACGCAATATTAGAATTTGTATGGTTCACAATGATCCATTGGGAAAAGCTTTTAATGTAAAAGCCTTTCATCGTTGTCAAGTAACTAGTTTGCTACGACGTAACATAATAGCTGTTTGACAATGAATTATTTTTAAAAAATTATATGCTTTCAGAAAAAAACACCATGGAAAAACCTAACCATACAGAGCCAAAAACTCTAAAACCTCTTCAAGAATATGGAATATTCTGGCCTAATACATATACAAATTTTGTCATAGATTTTGTTAAACCAGGAAACGAAAACTCTTTACCATACAGCCTTTTTGGATTAATTGAAGAATGTATAGAATTTATACAAATCATAGATAAGCCTGATAAATCAGAAGAACTTTTACTGGAGGCCGGAGACATTTTATATTATGCAGTGCTAACAAGTAAAAATATGAGTCAAAATGATTCTAGCTCTGATCCTTTGCCTAACTTTTTCTCAACTGATTATAGTTCAAAAAAACAAGAATTAAATTTTAATGAATATGCCATGAATCAAATGCTACTTGATATACAAAAATTGGCTAAACTAGGTACAAAAGTTTACAAACTAGACAAAAATTATGAAGAATATAAATCATTTGTCCATCTTATTATTTCCAGTATTGTTAAAATTGTGACTCAAAAAACTGGATGCAATCTTATATATATTGCTGAAAAAAATAGAGAAAAACTTTTAAATAGAGTTGCTTTATCAGCATGTAAATGATCTTAATAATACTCTTTTTCATAGAAAAATGGCAACACAATTTCCTTTTATATTCTGTATTGTTTATAAGGTAAGGACAATGTCTAAGAAAAAAATTTATTTTAATATCCAGTATTTATACTATCCACCTGGGTATATTAATATCCACCTGAAAAAGTGGTCACTTTTTGGGGTATAAAATTCATATAATAAGCCCTGCCTGGCTGGCCTATTAAATAAGGCCACATTCCGCAAAAATTTCAAAATTGCGAAATTGGCCTTATTTAATAGGCCAGCCAGGCAGGGCCTGGCAGGGCCTTATTATATGAATTTCATACCCCAAAAAGTGACTGATTTATACTACTGGTGTCCCTTGCTTAAAGCTGGCTTTCCTGTTGCTGCTGAGACTCTTGCTGTTGCCAACATCCCTGCTGTTGCTTGCTTTCCTGTTGTTGTTGGGATCCTTGCTATTGCTGGCACCCCTGTTATAGGGTGCGCCGCCAACCGGCACTGGTGGCGCAGTGTATAAAGGGGCTACTCCC
>Ga0208227_1000141_pt1 | contig 17938 bp, 18 predicted proteins | sample LakMenEpi13Jun11_FD_150692 | JGI IMG/M metagenome (GOLD analysis project Ga0208227, IMG submission 150692) | Freshwater microbial communities from Lake Mendota, WI - 13JUN2011 deep hole epilimnion (SPAdes) | ecosystem: Environmental > Aquatic > Freshwater > Lake > Epilimnion/Euphotic zone ...
TGCTTGGCAACAACCAAAAGTTCATTGCTCAGCTGCTTGCCGCAGCCGACCGCACCTCAGACAAGTTGTGGCAGTTGCCGCTAGAGCGTGACTACCGCTCTGCATTGGAAAGCAACGTTGCCGATATGAAAAACGTAGGCGGTGAGGCAGGTGCAATTACCGCAGCATTGTTCCTCGACGAGTTTGTTGGCACTACGCCTTGGGCTCACCTCGATATTGCTGGGCCAATGTGGAGTGATAGCGATAGTGGTTGGTTGCAAAAGGGCATGACCGGTTACGGAACCCGATTGTTGATTGATACGGCGCTTAACTTCAAGCGCCCCACGCGCTAACCGCGAGGAATTAGTCCTTCTGGGTGCCCACTTTGATGTCGCGAAACGCCGACTTGGAGTCGATGCCCACATCTTTTGGAAGCCCAAGCACTCGCTCGCCAACGATGTTGCGCATGACCTCGTCGGAGCCTCCGGCAATTCGCATGCCTGGTGCGCCGAGCAATAACTGGCTCCAGGCGTAGGTGCCCCACTCGCCAGTGTCGACAACGAGTTTTGCACCGAGAACATGGGCGACAAGGTCGTTCATGCGCTTTTGGTTGTCGACAAGAGCCATCTTGCCGATTGACATTTCGGGGCCAGGAAGTTGTCCTGCTCGCATTTTGTCGGTTGCGCGTTGGCTAGTGAAGCCTGCGACACGGGTGTTGATGTACAAGTCGGCAAGCATGTCGCGCACGATTGGGTCCTTATCAAGCTCGTAATGACGAATCATTGCGAGAAGACGCGTGTACATGTTGTTTTCGCCGCCGTCGCTAGAGCCGATTGATGCGCGTTCGTTCATCAATGTGGTGAGCGCAACGTTCCATCCATTATTCACTTCGCCCAAACGGTGATCATCGCGCACGCGTACTTCGTTGAAGAACACTTCGTTGAAGCTTGCGCCACCTGTCATTTGTCGAAGCGGACGAATTTCTACACCTGGTGCTCGCATGTCGACAATGAAGCCAGTGAGACCTTTGTGTTTTGGCAACGATGGGTCGGTGCGGCAAATAATTTCGCCGATGTCGGAAAACTGAGCACCAGATGTCCACACCTTTTGTCCGGTGATGAGCCACTCGTCGCCGTCGCGTTCGGCTTTTGCTTGCACCGAGGCCAAGTCGCTGCCAGCGCCGGGCTCGGAGAACAATTGGCAACCAACAATGTCGGCACGCCACATGGCACGGATGTATTTTTCTTTCGCGACGTCGGAGGCATGAGCCAAAATTGTTGGGGCAACCATGCCAAGGCCAATTTGGAAGACGCCGAGTGGGGCAGTGCGATACTCGCGCTCGACTTGGTTGTACGCGCGCTCGTGGGCATTCGAAAGCCCTGCGCCGCCGTATTCGGTCGGCCCAGTTATCCAGCCAAAACCATTGTCGAAACGTTTTGCCTGCCATTCCTTGGCTTTACGCAGCACTTCCATTTCCGCTTCGCGGCTGCGCTCCTCGAACATGGAAACGTTGTCGGTTCCTTCGCCCCATGTGAATTTCTTCTTGACTTCCTTGCGCTCCGCATTGGCCTCTAGAAAGACGCGGGCTTTGGACGCAAAATCTTCGACACTCATTTGGCTCGTCATGACCTCAACGGTAGTGGCGCAGGACTGTCGCCGAGAAGGCGAGCCAACTAGTCTGTGGGGCATGGGTCAGCCAGTTTCAGTCATTCAAAAACCAACCGCCACACCTGGGCGAATTCGCTTTGAAATCAACCGTTCGCTCACCGGTATGGGCCACGAGCGCTACACGGATGGCGCATCTGCCACAGGCACCAAGCCCGCCGATGTGCTTGCGCAACGTATGTTTGCAACGGGCAAGGTGTCGTCGGTGCATGTATTTGGAAACATGATCACCGTTGATGTCATTGAAGGGGCAAGCAATAACGGCCTTTCCACCATCGTCGAGGACTTGTATCAATACTGGAAGCCAGGCATGGAGCCGCCATCGATTGAAGAACTGATGAGCAAAGTTCCGAAAAGCGCCGAGCCAGCCGCAGCGGCAGTTGCCGATGCCGGCGGCGCACCGCTGAGCGCAGAAGCAAGCAAGATTCCTGCAGCGCTACTTGCCCGCAGTCAGGCCGCGCTTGCGAAAGCCCGCGCGAACAAAGGATAGATGGTGCGATTAGTGGTACAGGGTGAGAGACTCCGTGCCAATGACTAATTCGGATGTTTCCTTGCACGATGTTGCGGAGATGCTCGACGTCCACTACATGACCGTGTATCGCTATGTGCGACAGGGGCAGCTACCTGCTACCAAAGTCGGCCGTTCGTGGTACGTGAAGCCTTCCGACTTGGAATTGTTTCGTGATGCCAAAGTGCACACTTCCGAGGTTTCCGAAGGTGGCAGAAAAGTAGCACCGTGGGCGGAGCGCCTTGAGGCGCAACTTATTCAGGGCGACCAACGTGGTGCGGCCGAAATCATGGAAGCAGTGTTGCGCTCCGGCCACGACTTGTATTTTCTTTATTTACAAGTGCTTTCACCTGCGATGGGTGCGATCGGCGCAAAGTGGGCGGCTGGCAACCTAGAGATTTTTGTTGAGCATCGGGCAAGCAACATTGCGCTGCGTTTAATCGGCCAGTTTGGTCCGCGGTTTGCACGACGCGGAGTTTCGAAGGGCACGGTTGTGCTTGGTTCGCCAGCAGACGAGATGCATACGTTGTCGACGTCGATGGTTGCCGACTTGATTCGTCTTGAGGGTTGGAACGTTTCCGATGTTGGTGCGAATATGCCGGCCGAAGCATTTGCTGAAGCGATTCGTCAGGGCGAAGATGTTGTTGCGGTGTGCATTGGCGTGACCATGCCTGGGTCGCTTCCTGCTGCGCAAGCAACGATTGGTGCCATCAGAAAAGTGGTGCCGCGAGACTTGCCGATTTTGGTGGGTGGCGCAGGTGTGGCCAGCGATGAAGTTGCTCGCGAGCTTGGGGCCGATCGACGTTCGGGAAGCGTGTACGAGTTGATTGAGGTACTGGGGGAAGTAGCCCACCGCAGTTAGGGCCCCTGACTACTACGAACATATGTTCGCTACAATGAGGGAATGCGTGTTGATGTAACAAGCGACAGCCTGCTTCGGATGAGCCATGTCGCGCCACCAACCTTTCCCGTTGTGCAGTCCCTCCAATCGTTGTTCCCCGAGGAAGCACTTGTTCGTGGCCGCACCGTGTTGTGCAGTGGCGATGCGGCGGTGTCGCTTGCGTTGCGCGTGGTGGCGGCTGCAACACAGGCCGGGTCGTGGCTGGGGGTTGTTGGTGTCGCTCATTTTGGATTGATGTCGGCATGCGAGCAAGGCGTCGCACTGCAACGCATGGTGCTCGTTACGCCAACAGCCAACAAACGCGAGTGGGCCAGCACCGTTGCCGCTGTTGCTGATGGTTTCGAGCTGATCATGTTGCAAGTTCCGCATGGCGTGGGTGTTGCCGACGCGCAGCGCGTTCAGGCCCGCATTCAATCTCGACGCAATGTTCTTGTGCTTATCGACACTGCTCGAAAATCGGCACCGCAATCTGTATTTCAACCAGATGTTGTGCTGCATACCAATACAACGAAATGGCACGGCATAGAGCAAGGCGCGGGGTATGTGCAGAGCCGCGAAATTTCTGTTGCGGTGAGTGGTAGGCGGGTGCCAAAGGCAGTACAGCGCACCGTGCATCATGTTGGCTGAAACAACACGCGTTGCCGTACTGGAATGCATCGACTGGCCGGCAGTTGCGGCACAACACGAATTACGTTCGCGCGGGAAAGAGCATGGAGCAGTAGCCGTACTGCATGCGCAGCGTGTTGTTGCTCGCACATCTGAAGCAGCACGCAATGGCGTATTAGTAGGGATGCGCAGGCGCGAAGCCCAGGCTGCATGCCCTCAGCTGCACATTGCACCCAGCAACCCAGAGCGCGATCGTTTGATGTTTGAGCCTGTGGTGCAATCGGTGGCGCAGTTGGTGCCACTTGTTGAAGTGAGTACCCCTGGAATCATCGTTCTGGCTACACGTGGCCCCTCAAGATATGTCGGTGGCGACACAGCGCTTGCACAGCGGCTGCACGCGATGGTGGAACATGTTCTTGTCGGCATGGGCAATGCCGGTGTCGCTTCATTCGGCGTGGGCGTTGCCGACGGTCGTCTTGCAGCACACGTAGCGGCGCGCCACGCAGCAACTATCGGTGGATGGCATGTGGTGGATATCGGCGCTAGTCAGCAATGCTTGTCGCAATTACCAGTTGCAGTGCTTGCCGACTTTGCAGAGATTGATCGGAGCGTGGTCTCGCTGCTGCAGCGTCTGGGCATTGCGCATCTTGCCGACATCGCTGCAGTGCAACTCTCTGTGCTTACCGGGCGCTTCGGCCCTGTGGGCGAAGAGTTGCATCGTTTGGCTCGCGGTATCGATCGCCATCCACCAGTCACTGTTGCGCCGCCACCAGACCGCGCAAGTGTTCACCGATTTGAATTGCCAGTCGAGGACATCAACACCGTTGTTTTCGCTGTGCGCGTTGTCGCCGACGAGCTTGCTGCGCACCTCGGTGCTCATGGCGCAAGTTGTGTTCGGTTGCACGTATGTCTGCAAACCGATCACGGCGAGCAAAGCGAGCGAGTGTGGTACCAACCGGAAGGCCTCACTGCCGCTGCAATGGCCGAGCGGGTTCGGTGGCAGATGGAGGCCTGGGTGGCTACGCGAGGGGTAACCAGCGGAGTGGTGTTGGTGCGGCTTTCTCCAGTGGGGGTAAGGGCCAGAGAGGGGCGGCAATTGGGTTTGTGGGGCGGCAGTTCCGAGGCCGACGAGTGGGCGGCGCGGGCCGTAGAGCGCCTGGCGGCGTTGCTTGGCCCACACTCGGTACACGTTGCCGAGTGGAAAGGTGGCCGTGATGCCGGTGAAGTTTTTGTTCTTGCGCCAACAGCAGTGATCGACATGCAACGACGAAGCGAGTCTGTTGTAACCAACGAACAACAGTGGAGTGGTGCACTGCCAACACCATCACCTTCATTGATTTATGCCGAACCGTTGCCTGCAATGGTTGTTGATGCCGAAGACAATGTGTTACGTGTAAACGGACGACACGAATTAAGCGCACCTCCGGCTTGCGTTGTTGTTGGTCAGCATAGGTACAGCGTTGTTTCGTGGGCTGGACCGTGGCCTGTTGAAGAGTGCTGGTGGGACCCACTGCGCCACCGCCGTCTTGTGCGAATACAGCTTGTTCTGCAGGGGATTATTGCTGGCGGCCCGCAAGCCGTCTTGCTGGCATTGGAGCACGGCGAATGGTGGGTGTTAGGAAAATTTGGGTGAATTATTTTCACGTACTGCCAGTAGATTTATGCAGCCATGAATCTTCGGATGAAAAAGTCTGACTCGCAAATAGTGCAGGATCTCTTTGCACATTTTTCAGCCGCGATTCCGTGTGACATTCGCGAACGTGAATCGATTGCAAAGTTTTTGGAAATTGTTCCGACACTGACTTCGCCATTCGACGAACATGCCGACCCAACGCACATCACTGGCTCGGCCATCGTGATTGGTAAGCGCGGTGTGGTGTTGCATTTGCACAAACGTCTCAACTTGTGGTTGCAACCAGGCGGTCATATCGACGCCGACGAAACACCTGCCGAAGGCGCACTGCGCGAAGCGAGGGAAGAAACTGGTCTCGATGTCAGTCATCCCTCAAGCGGCCCATGGCTCATGCACCTCGACGTGCATGCCGGCCCTCGGGGTCACACCCACCTGGACTTGCGTTACCTGTTGACGGCCCCCGATGACGACCCATCGCCAGGGGCGGACGAAAGCCAGGAAGTGGCATGGTTTGGCTGGGATGAGGCCATAAAGATGGCAGATATTGGCCTTGCAGGAGCACTGAGGGCGGCCCGGCGCCTCGCCTAGGCCGCATTAATACGAACATATGTTCGCTACCCTTCGGTGGGTGGAAAGCTATACCAAACAGGCGGATGTTCCCTACGCAGAGTTGCACTGCCGATCTAATTTTTCGTTTCTGCAAGGTGCGTCGCACCCAGAGCAGTTAGTAGAGCAAGCACTTGCAGTTGGGTTGCGTGCACTTGCACTGACCGATCGCAACGGGCTGTACGGCATCGTGCGTTTTTCGGAAGCCGCACGAGCGCTTGGTCTGCCAACAGTATTCGGCGCAGAGTTGCAGTGTGGCACCGCTGGTGATGTGGTGGTGATTGCTCGCAACCCAGTTGGTTATTCGCAGTTGTCGTCCGCAATTAGTTCCGGGCAGTTGGCGGGCAGCAAAGAGCACCCCGTATTCGGAGTAGAACAACTCAGCGATTTTTGTGTCGGCAACTGGTGGGTGCTTACGGGCGGGCGAAGCGGGTTGGTATCGCGTGCGCTTACGGAGGACGGGCCGGCGGCGGCAGAACGGCAATTGCAACGACTTATTTCTTCGTTTGGGCGTCACAACGTTGTTGTCGAACTGTGGGATCATGGCGACCCACTCGACTCGGTTCGCAACGATGCGCTTGTTGGTTTGGCGCACCGCAACAATTTGTTTTGCGTGGCAACTAACGACGTGTTGTACGCAACACCTGCTCATCATCGACTAGCCACGGCCGTTGCGGCAGTGCGCAATCGTTCCAGCCTTGACGACGTGGACATGATGCTGCCGCCTGCGGCCACTGCGTATCTACGCAGCGGGGCTGAACAGCGCAGACGATTTGGTCGATACCCGGGCATTGTCGAGCGTTCTGCACAACTGGCGCAAGATGCCGCATTCGACTTGCGATTGGTGGCGCCGCGTCTGCCGCCTTTTCCGTGCCCCGACGGAATGGATGAAATGTCGTACTTGCGCCAGTTGGTGCAGGTGGGGGCTACTCGCCGTTACGGAGCACGCCCAGCGGATGAAAACGAAGACTTATCGCTACGGGCTCGAGCATGGAAAGTAATTGATCACGAGTTAAGTGTTATTGCGTCACTTGGTTTTGCTGGGTACTTCCTCGTGGTGTGGGACATCGTGCAGTTTTGTCAGCGGTCCAACATTTATTGCCAGGGCCGCGGTAGCGCGGCAAATAGCGCAGTGTGTTACTCGCTTGACATCACGCGCGCCGACGCAGTTTCACTTGGTTTGCTGTTCGAGCGGTTTCTTTCGCCAGAACGAGATGGCCCGCCAGATATCGATATTGATATTGAGAGTGGTCGTCGCGAAGAGGTCATTCAGTACGTTTACCAAAGACACGGCCGGCACCATGCGGCGCAAGTTGCAAACGTGATTACGTATCGAGCCCGTTCTGCGGTACGAGATATGGCTCGCGCGCTTGGTTTTGCACCCGGCCAGCAAGATGCGTGGAGCAAACAAGTTGAAGCATGGGGCGCCCTTGATGCCGGAACAGTGAGTAACGATCACAGCATTCCTCAGTCGGTGCTTGCGCTTGCGCAACAGGTGCAAGACGCACCACGCCATCTGGGCATTCATTCGGGTGGCATGGTCATGTGCGATCGGCCGGTGACAGAAGTGTGTCCCGTGGAATGGGGGCGCATGGAAGGCAGAAGTGTGTTGCAGTGGGACAAAGACGACTGCGCGGCGGCCGGCTTAGTTAAGTTCGACTTGCTTGGTCTTGGAATGTTGACGGCATTGCATAAAGCAGTCGACTTGATTGCCGAGTTTCGTGGTGTGCAACTAGATCTTGCATCCATCCCGCAATCCGACGAGGTGTATGCAATGTTGTGTCGTGCAGACACGGTTGGCGTTTTTCAAATCGAATCACGCGCCCAGATGGCCACTTTGCCACGGCTAAAGCCACGCCGTTTTTACGACCTTGTTGTGGAAGTCGCGCTCATTCGGCCAGGGCCCATTCAGGGTGGTTCGGTACATCCGTACATCCGTCGACGCAACGGACAAGAGCCCATCACGTACCTGCATCCGCTGCTTGAAAATGCGTTAGGAAAAACGCTGGGCGTCCCTTTGTTTCAGGAGCAACTGATGCAGATGGCTATTGACGTCGCTGGTTTTACGCCAGCCGAAGCAGACGAACTTCGTCAGGCAATGGGTTCAAAACGTTCGCAGGCTCGAATGCAACGACTGGGCGAACGTCTTTACGCGGGCATGGCCGAGCGCGGAATACGTGGCGACATTGCCGATCAAATTTTTACAAAGATGTCGGCATTCGCAAGCTATGGCTTTCCCGAAAGCCATTCGGTGAGTTTTGCCTATTTGGTGTATTCGTCTGCGTACATCAAGTTGCACGAGCCGGCGGCGTTTTGTGCAGCTCTCATGAACTCGCAGCCGATGGGGTTTTGGTCGCCGCACTCGCTTTCACAAGATGCTCGTCGTCATGGTGTGGTGGTGCTCACGCCCGACATCAATGCTTCACGTGCTGATGCAACGTTGGAACCTTGCGAGAAATCCACCGGCGGTTTTGCTGTGCGAATGGGTGTTGGGTCGGTGCGCGGAATGAGTGCTGCGGTTGCACAACGCATAGAGGCCGGTCGTCCATACGCAAGCATGGAGGACTTGGTTCGCCGTGTTCCGCAATTGCATATTGCTCAGTTGGAGGCTCTGGCAACAGCTGGAGTTTTCATTCAATCGTTCGGTCAACAGCGACGCGATGCATTGTGGAGTGCAGGCGCAGTGATTCAATCTCGACCCGATCGATTGGCTGGTGTCACGACTGGTTCGGAAGCACCGCATTTGCCGGGAATGCAACCAGTCGAAGAAGCAATCGCCGACATCTGGGCCACGGGCGTTTCTCCAACGGGTCACCCGACCGAATTTTTGCGCACCGAGCTGCAACGCATGGGCGTTGTGGTTGCGGCCGATTTGCCATCGCGTGGTCAGGCCGGCGACGCAAAAGTGCTTGTCGCTGGCACGGTGACGCATCGACAACGACCAATGACTGCGCAAGGCATCACCTTCATCAACCTGGAAGATGAGACCGGTCTAATCAACGTGGTCTGTTCGGTTGGTTGTTGGACGCGATATCGAAAAGCTGCGCGTGGGGCAGGTGCGCTGTTGGTTCGCGGCCGATTGGAAGTGGGTGATGGAGGCGTCATCAATGTTGTTGCAGAACACATTGCACCGCTTGCCGTGGGGGCCAAAGTAGCTGCCCGAAATTTTCGTTAACTATTCGGAAGGGCGCTCGTTAAGGCCGTCGTTAAACATTCGGTACGTTTCGTAAATCTCTTTACATTTATCGCACAGCGGCAACTGCTTCGGGTCGCGAGACGGAATCCAGACATGTCCGCACAGGGCTTCGAGCGGGGTTCCATAAATCCGGGCTTCAAGAACTTTGCTGGCCGCATCCTCGCCGGGTTCAGTTTTCACGATGTGGGCCATGGACGGTTCGGCCGTTTCCAATTCTTGTTCGGTATCAAGGCTTGGCGCAGGCCGGGTTTTCAACGGTGTGGGGGTGCTCACGCTTCTACACTAGGGGCATGCCTACCTATGAATTTCGTTGCAAGACGTGTGATTCGGTTTTCGAGGAGCGACGTTCGATGTCGGAGGCAGACACTCCAGCAACATGCCCCGATGGACATGACAATGCGGTGCGTTTGCTCAGCGTGTTTGCTTCGGTTGGCGGCGCATCGGCACCGCAAAAAAGCATGCCGCGCGCCACGGGTGGTTGCGGCACCGGTTGCGGCTGCCACTAACGCCTACTTGGGCACGTAACAGCACCACTTGTTATCACGTACCAGTCGAGCGCGGTAATGCCCGCACGTCGACATGTTTCGCGAATGAGTTGCCACTCGCTGTTATCGGTAGAGACGTGTGTGGGCTGCGGTTTGACACTGGCAGCAATGATTGATGTTGCCACGTCTGTTGCGCTGCACATACCGACTGCTTGATCGAGCACATTTGATAACGGTGCATCTAAGTCGAAGGACAGAAGTCCAACGCCACAGAACTGAGAGTCGAGCATGATGACGAGCAGCTCGGGGCAAAGTGGCCGACGAATGGCAAGTGAAAAAACAGCCAGTGCGTGTTGAGGCGTGGTGATGGGGTCGATGTGTGGCGACGGAACATATACGGGTGCACGAAGGGTGCGCAGCATGATTTCTCCAAACGTAAAGATGAGCAGAATTGGAGGAAGTTGAAGCGAAGCTACAGCGAGGGTGTAACGGCAATATAAATAGCGGCGAGACCAATGAGCGCGGGAATAACTGTCTGGCTCCATGCGGGCAAACGCCATTGAGCAGGTGCAAGAATCACGGCGCCACAGAGCGCTCCGGCGATTGCGCCACCAAAGTGTCCACCGATTGAAACACCTGGAATTGCCAGCGTGAATGCAATGTTGATGGCAAACGTCATGCCGAGGCCAGTGCGGAATGGGTTTGTTCCGCGCTCACGCATACCGACTACTGCCGCAGCCATTACACCAAATACTGCGCCGGATGCACCGCCGGTGAATGCATTTGGGCTGAGCAGCAATGCGCCTGCTGCACCACCGAGCAAAGATACAAAATAAATCAAACCAAACTTGCCCGGCCCTAATAGCGGTTCGAGCATGCGGCCAAGCTGGAACAACAAGAACATATTCATTGCTACGTGAAGAAGTCCGAAGTGCAAAAATCCCGAAGAAATCAGGCGATACCACTCGCCGGCATCAATGAATTGGCGCATGAGCCCGAGCCTGGCTTCGTAGTCGGTTATTCCTCCACGTGAAGTTGTGGCAAACGAGTTGAGTATTCCCCACACGTATAGGCCGACATTCGTTGCAATGATCGCATTAGTAAATGACATTTGGTTGGAGCGACGTCGATTGGGGCCTGCCCATCGAGGAGTTGTTTGCTGTTGGCGTACACGCTCACGGCGTTGGATGCGAGCCGACGGTCGTCGAGTGGTGGCGCGCGGTGGTGGCGGGGGAGGCGGAACGCTGGGAGGTGGCAAGTTCACGAAATTATCGGGGCGCTTTCTCGGCTAATTCGCGATTTTTCAAATACCACTCGACGGTGTTGCGCAGGCCTTCTTCAAATTTGGTGGATGCATGCCAACCAAGTTCGCGCTCTGCTCTGCTGGCATCAACGCGTCGCCGCGGTTGACCGTCGGGCTTCGACGAATCCCATACAAGTGTTCCGGTGAAGCCAACGATGCGAGCAATCGTTTCAACTGTTTCTCGAATGGTGACTTCTCGGTTGTTGCCAAGGTTGAGCGGCTCCGCGCTATTGCGCGTTTGGGCTGCAAGAACAATTGCCTGGGCCGCATCGACTACATACAGATAGTCGCGACTTGCAGTGCCTGTGCCCCAAACAGAGACGCTCGAGTCTCCGTTTTCTTTAGCTTCGACACATTTCTTAATCAATGCGGGTATCACGTGCGAAACGGATGGATGGAAATGGTCTCCTGGGCCGTAGAGATTGGTAGGAATCACACATGCAAACTGCTGACCATATTGCGCCGCATTTGCTTGCGCATGAATGAGCATTGCCTTCTTTGCAATTCCATAAGGCGCATTGGTCTCTTCGGGGTAGCCATCCCACAATGATTCTTCGCGGAACGGCACTGGAGTGAACTTCGGGTACGAGCACACGGTTCCGAGGATCACGGTTTTTTCAACGCCTGCTGCGCGCGCGGCCTCGATGGTCAGCGTTCCCATCAGCAAGTTGTCGAGATACAACTGCGCCGGAGCAACCTGATTGAAGCCAATACCTCCCACGCGTGCTGCGAGGTGAATGACATGACTCGGCTTGTGCTTGCGGAATAGTTCTTCCGCGACGCCGGCCAGAGTGAAGTCGGCCTCTGCGTGTGTTGGTGCAATAACTGTGGCACCTGCGTCACGCAACGTAGAAACCACATTCGAGCCAAGAAACCCATTGCCACCAGTTACCACAACCGTGCGATTAGCCCAATAAGCAGGCGAAACGGTGGCGAACGACGAAGTAGGCATGCTTAGACGATACTGAGTTGGCACAATGGAAGACGTGCGGGTCGCTTACACGCTTGAGCAGTGCTGGCACCGAGTGCCTGGAGGCACGGCAGTTTCGGCCATTGAAGTGGCACGTGCACTTCCCGCAGTGCGGCCCGATATCGAACTAGTCGGTGTTTCCGGTCGGCACGGAGAGGACCCAAGTGTCACCTTCGACATCTCTATCGATGTTGCGGGGCTGCCAGCTTCTGGGCCATTGCTTTACGAATTATCGCTGCGCTGCAATCAGCCGCGAGTGGAGCGCACGATAACGGACATCGATCTTGTGCATTGCACATCAATCATCCCATTTGCCACAAAAAAGAAAATGGTTGCAACGGTGCACGACTTGGCTTTTTTGCATCATCCGGAGTTTTTCACGAAGCGCGGTAACGATGTGTTTCGGCGAAGCATAAAGGTGTTAAAAAAACGAGCAGACATGTTGCTGTGCAGTTCGATGGCGACCGTCAATGATTGCCTTGAATCTGGTTTCAGTCCAGACCGGATACGTCTTGTGTCGCTTGGCGTTCGAGCAATTGAAGTGACTGCCGACGAAATAAAGCAAGTTCGAAACCACTATTCGTTACCTGAAAATTATTTGTTGTTTGTTGGCACGCTCGAACCACGCAAGAACCTAGAGCGGCTTGTTCGCGCATTATCCACGCGCAACGACTTACCGCCTCTTGTTGTTGCCGGTGCATCTGGTTGGGGGGACGTCGGCGTTCCGCCATCTCATGATGTGCAGTTTGTTGGGCATGTCGAAGAGTGGTTCTTGCCGGCGTTGTATGCGGGCGCGAGTGCGTTGTGTTACCCGTCGGTGTGGGAGGGCTTCGGGTTGCCAATTTTGGAGGCCATGGCGCAGGGCGTGCCGGTTGTGACAAGTAAAGGAACATCAACCGAGGAAGTTGCTGGTGGCGCCGCGCAACTGGTTGATCCCTTTGACATCGAAAGTATTGCCAACGGTGTGGCCATGGCGTTGGCTAACCGGGAAACGCTCGCGAACCTCGGTCGCAATCGCGCCAAGGCAATGTCGTGGGAAGCCACAGCGCTGGCAACGGCGCAGGTGTACGACGAGGTGATTGCACATTCATGAGTAAGCCATCGGTTGCTATCAACATGCTGTGGTGCGTTCCTGGTCAGGTTGGCGGAAGCGAAGAGTATTTCGTTCGTCAACTGTTGGGATTGCATGAGATCAACGCACCCTTCGATGTAACGGTGTTTGCTCCGCGAGGTTTCTCAGTTGCCCATCCCGACGTTGCGAAGTCGGTGCGCGTGGTGGAGGTTGCCAACACTTGCTCAAACCGAGAGTTGCGCGTTTCGCTGGAAAACACATGGCTTGCAAGCAAGACTCGCAACTTCGACCTCGTGCATCATGGCGGTGGCACGCTTCCGAGCAGAGGAAACGCATCAACCCTGCTCACCGTTCATGATGTGCAGTACCTCAGTTATCCGCAGTATTTCAATGCAATGAAATTGCGCTACCTTCGCAATCGCGTTCCTTCATCGGTCCGTCGAGCAACCTGCATCGCTACACCAACTAACTATGTGCGCCAGTCGCTTGACGCAGCGTTCGGCAATGTGCAGTCACGTTCATTTGTGGTGCGGCACGGCATGGAACCAGACATTGGTGTAAGTGCAACCAATGAAGCAGAGCTTCGCTCTCGTTTTCATTTGGGTGATGCACGCGTCCTTATGTTTCCCGCGATGACACACCCACACAAGAATCACGAGTTTGTGTTGCGCATGCTGGCTGGCCCGTGGCGCGATCACAACTTGAAGTTGGTGATGGCTGGTGGACACGGTTTGGCCGATACTCATGTCAATCAAATGATTATCGAATTGGGTTTAGAGGATTGTGCGATACGTATTGGAAGGGTTGGCGCAAACGACCGCGACGGTTTGATTCGATTGGCGGAGGCGCTGGTGTTTCCGAGTATGTATGAAGGCTTCGGGGCTCCAGTTGTAGAGGCCATGGCGCTTGGTACGCCTGTCATCGCCAGCGACTGCGCATCGTTGCCGGAAGTAATTGGTGACGCAGGTCTTGTGTTGCCGTTGGAAGAATCCGATTGGGCCGATGCCTTGAACGAAGTTGGTAGGCGAAGGGCCGAATTGATTGCACGAGGCCAAACGCGCAGCGCGCAATTCACCAGCGCAAAGAGTGCGGAAGATTTGTGCATTGCTTACGACGCAGCATTGACATTGTCGCGGGCTGGTCGCTCGTGAAGCCACTTCGTCTAGTGGTTCTTTGCCCGCATTTCGAGCCAGACATGGCTCCTACCGGTGTGGTGATGACCAGAATTGTGCACGAACTCGCCGCGCGCGGACATCAATTGCATGTTGTTACTTCGTTGCCTTGGTACCGCGAGCATGCAATTGATGCTGGGTGGGGAGGCAAGTTGTGGAGAACACAGCAAACAACGTGGGGTTCGATTACGCGTGTGCATCCGTTTCCGGGAAAATCAAAAAGTAATCTGCTGCGCCGTGCGGTGGGATTTCTTTTGTTTAGCAAGTTGGTTGGTCTGTGTGGCTTGCGCGCGGGTGGCGCGCCACGGCGCATTGATGGAGTGCTTGCAATGTCTCCGCCGCTCACACTTGGTCTCACTGGCTGGTTCATCAAGCTGATTCGCGGTGGTTCGCTTGTTTTCAACATTCAAGATGTTTTCCCAGATGCCGCAATTCAAACTGGAGCAATCACCAATAAGCAGATCATTCGCCTGGCATATTGGCTGGAGCGAGCAAGCTACAAACGCTCTGATGCTGTTGTTTTGCTTTCCGAAGATTTGCGACGCAACATTTCGGAGAAAGTAAGTCCTGCTACTCAGGCAAATCTGCATGTGATTCCAAACTTTGTGGATACGGCAGCAATCATTCCCGGTCAGCGAATGACTCCGTATCGTCGCGAATTGGGGATCGACGATCGCTTGGTGGTGATGTACGCGGGCAACGTTGGCTTCTCGCAGTCGCTTGGAATGATGATTGCCGCAGCCCAACAATTGCCCGACATTGCTTTTGTGATTAATGGGGACGGTGCCGCGCGACAGATGTTGCAAGATCAGGCGACTGGAATTGCCAACATTCATTTCGCCCCGTATCAACCGATTGAGCGCCTGAGCGAAGTGCTTGCAACGGGTGACATTCACGTAGTTCCATTGCGGGCTGGGCTCGCATCAGTCAGTGTTCCTTCGAAGTCGTATTCCATCCTCGCCGCGTCACGGCCCGTCCTTGCCGCAATTGATGAGGGCTCGGAAATTCCGAAGATTCTTGCGGAAAGTGGCGCTGGACTTTCGGTGCCACCCGATAACGAAAACGCGTTTATCGAAGCGTTGAGAACGCTGTTGAACGACCAGAAATTGCGCGAGAGCATGGGGGTAAACGGGCGAGCATGGGTGCTTCAGCACGCCTCTCCCGCTGCCGTCGCGGCTGCCTATGAGGCGATTTACCTCAACAACCGATAGCCTTTGGTCCTCGTGGCACGATCAACATCAGCGAAAAAAATCGCCCAACTCGCGCAAAAGGGCAAAGGCAAGAAGGTCCGCTTTCAAGGTGGGTCGCTTTTCCCAACCGTCATCTTGGCGATCGTCATTCTGGGATCCATCCTCATTGCTTACGCCCGACAGAGCGGTCAGCCTGTAGATGCATCGGTAACTGCCAACCAGACGTACGCAACTTCGTTTGGCGTTTATAAGTGCGACGCATGGGTAGATGGAATGCCATCTGGCCCAGAGGACATTGCTGCGGTCAATCCGGAAGATCCAGCATCGATTGTTGCCGATGGTGTTGTTACATGGAAGCCACAAGTTCTTGCTGGTGAACGCAAGGCAGTGCTTGGAACCATTCTTGATCTGTATGGAATTGTTGCGACCGACGACGAAATTACGTTCCCTCCAACAATAAATGGCGGCGAAAAAATCTCTGAGGCTGATACGAAGTGTGGAGACAAGGATGCTTCTCTAAGCGTCGTCGTTTGGGACACGGTGGACGCAGCGCAGAAACTATCGATTGCAAGTTTTGACGGGGTTCGCCTCACTGGCGATGGAATGGTCATTGTGCTGGCGTTTACTGCAGACGGTACTGAAATACCGCAACCAGCCTCGGCTGCAACTCTCGGCACTTACCAACAGCAGGGTTAGAACACTCGCGATGCACGCGGTGGTGCTCGTAGGCGGTTTCGGAACCCGACTTCGGCCGCTCACTTACTCGATTCCAAAACCGCTTTTACCGATTGCTCATGTCGCAATGGTCGAGCGATTGATGAACTCACTTGCTCTTGGTGGAGTAACAGATGCAGTCTTGGCGCTTGGTTTCAAACCCGAGCCGTTTTATGCAGCATTTCCAAACGGCATGTGCGGTTCAATCAAATTGACGTATGCCGTTGAAGACACTCCACTCGACACTGCGGGTGCAATTGGTTTTGCGGCAAGAGTGGCTGGAATAGACGACACATTCGTCGTTGCAAATGGTGATGTGCTCACAGATCTTGATGTTGCTTCGCTGATTGCATTTCATCGCAGCCATGATGGCGAAGGAACTATTTCCCTTACGCCTGTGGACGACCCGTCTCAGTTCGGAATTGTTGAAACAGACGACAGCGGCAAAGTTTTGCGGTTTGTCGAAAAACCACAACCGGGTGAAACAACGAGCCGCTATGCCAGCGCAGGCACCTATGTGTTTGAACCGTCGGCGCTGAAGCGAATGCCGGGTGATGCAAAGCTCTCGATTGAGCGTGTGGTCTTCCCGTCGATGGTCGAGGAGGGCCAGTTGTATGCGATGGCAACTGACGACTATTGGATAGATGCCGGACGGCCAGACACTTATATTGCAGCCAATATTCACGTTGCCAAGTTGCATGATTCTGCTGTGCATGAATCTGCCGTGATTGAAGAAGGAGTTCGGATTGTCGACAGTGTCATTGGCGCAGACGTGCGAATTGCTCCTGGCGCGACGATTCGGGGCAGCGTTCTATTGCCAGGGGCGGTCATCCAGGCGGGCGCTCGTGTGGAAAACTCCTTAGTCATGGGCACGGTAGGTAGCGGCGCATCAATTGGGCAATGCATTGTTGGCGCCGACGGATCTGTGCCGTCAAATCTTTCCGCAACAGACATGAAGTTTCCATCAGAGGACAAAAGCACAGCGTGACGAAGGCATTGGTTTGCGGTGGGGCCGGCTTTGTCGGTTCGCATCTCGTCGAGCGATTGCTGGCCGACGGACACACCGTAGATGTAATTGACGACTTGTCTACTGGCTCGCTTGCGAATCTTTCCGACTCGAGAAACATTGGTGGTGCTTTGAAGTTTCATCACCTGGATGTTTCGGCTATCGAGTTTGGCGAACTAGTTGGGCTTCGCCAGCCTGAAGTGATTTTTCACTTGGCACTCTTGCCGCCACAGTCCTCGGATACTCAAGATGTGCTTCGCTCGGTGCCAATGCTGCTTTCGGTTTTGGAGGCAGCACGAATGCACGGAGTGGGGAAAGTGGTGGTGTGTGTTCCGGCCGGTTTGTTATACGGCGAAGTGGCTGCACGATATCTTCCCGTGAAAGAGGGGCGCAAGGCCGATGCTATTGGGGTTCCGCACGTGATGGCGCAAACGTTGGTCGATCTACTTGGCGTGTACAGGGAAACCCACGGCATTGAGTTCACGGTGTTGGCGACAACAAACATCTATGGTTTGCGGCAACGCGGACAAGACGGTGTTGTGGCGGCGTTTGCATCGGCGATTATTCGCGATGAAGACCCAGAGATTTACGGAAATGGCAAGGAGACACGGGATTTCCTGTACATCGACGACGCCGTGGATGCGCTAGTGCGCTCCATCAGCAAGGGTGGCGGGCTCGTCATCAATATTGGGACTGGAATCCAAACAACTATTGAAGAATTGTGGAAACAAATAGGCGCGGGCACAACGCTGAAAGCGAAAAAGGTGGCGCGCAGGCCACACGATATTTCACGAATAGCGGTATCGCCCACACGCGCCAAGATTCAACTTGGATGGTCGCACTGGACATCGCTGACTGATGGGCTCTCCGTGTACAAAGAGATCTTTGCGAGGAAGAAAAACTCTTAGCGGAACAAATCTTCTTGGGCGGGG